>Ga0265594_1000594_pt1 | contig 29468 bp, 22 predicted proteins | sample saktaG_11_FD_190147 | JGI IMG/M metagenome (GOLD analysis project Ga0265594, IMG submission 190147) | Saline water microbial communities from Sakinaw Lake, British Columbia, Canada - sak_2011_5_24_80m | ecosystem: Environmental > Aquatic > Non-marine Saline and Alkaline > Saline ... | reverse complement strand
CACTAACCACCAAAACATACTGGACACAAGTAAGAGAAACACTCCTCACCGCAATAACACACAACATAGACCGATACATCAACACCATAAAATCCTTGCTCACGCAAGGATTGCAACGAAGCTAAAAATATGATTCAATTTTTGAAAATAAACACCTATCTACTCTTTTGTTCTATCGGAAACCTTCAGACACTATGTCATAACCATAAATCTTTAAACTATCCTCATTCAGATTGTGATAAATAATAAATGATTCTTTTGAGGGATATTCTGGCCTCTCGACCTTATATGTCAAGTAAATTATGTTCAAATCTTCAGAGGCTTCGATCGAATTTATGTCAAGTAAGGTCCAATTCTGAATTTCTCCAAGGTGTGTGTTGCTGTATTTAATGCGCATTACAAAATCATCCCATGGCATAACCAAAGCATTCTCCTTACGGAATAAGTCTGCAACACCCTCATAATTGCCATCAATCGATTTATTAAAATATTCATCGACCAATTGTTCAGCTTCCTTGTAAACATACTTTTTAGATAAGTGAGGATACAACAAGATTATTGCGACAATCACAACTCCAATCAAGATTATTCTTTTTCTCATAGCATCCATTTTATAAAGTTTTGGGTGGTGTGGGATCGTTTTCTTTTATCCGCTCTCTTAATTTTTGTTCGATTTCACGTGAGTTTCTAATTCCTGAAATATATATCGTATCTGGTTCGAATCGTTGTCTGCCTCGTTTCGCTATATGCCCTGTCCGCAAGAAGACTGTTAACGATCCCTTCTCTTGAGTTCCCGTTGCCTCGATTTCCCCTGAAAATTGTTCCCAATCATAACTTTTAGTTTGTTTTTTCTCATACACAATCAATCTCTTTTCAGTGCTGATAATCCAACCTCCTTCAGAGAATAAGTCAAAGCTCCCTTTTAAGATTATTACTACTCCTATGAAAATGAAAAAAACCATCATTATTCCCGGACCGATTAATGGGCTTAGGTTGTCTGGTCCTGCGACTGTTGGAACTCCACTAGACTTGAAATGAACTTCTTTTCCTAAAAGGACGGGACCGAAGAATACTGCCACAAAGATGCTTATAAACGCCAACCAGAACAAGCCGAATCCGATTAAATATTTTGCTTTTTTTGGCGGTACCTTCCGCTTGGATTTCACAATAAAGTCTGCGGATTCACCCGTTAAGATGTCGTTTATTTCCAGTGGAATATTCTGTTGAATCATATCTCTCACAAACCTCACACTAGGCGATGTTTAACGACATGCTTATGAGGTTCCATCCGACGATGAGCTCATTTGTGGAAAGCAGGGATGTGACTTCGAATGACTGGGTTTTCGTGTCCTGCTCGGTTATGGTTATGCCGCTTCCCTGACCGTAGTATGTGACTGTCGCGTTGATTGTGTAGTCTCCTGCGGCTGGGATGCCAAGGTTTGCAGTCCGGGTTTGTATGCTCGAGATGCCTCCCGTTGGAATGCTCGTGATCGTCCATTCAATGGTGTTGTTTACTGGATAATAGGCTCCCCCGTCCGAGACTCCTGAAGCCGTGATGTTTTCAGGGAGATTGGCCACAACCACGACGTTTTCGATGTCGACACTTCCCTTGTTTCTCAAAGTGACGATGATCTGGCTTGCGGTGAGTTCGGTGGTGACCTCAAGGTCTGCGAGCTGTACTGGGACTTCCTGCTCGACGTAGCCGAAGGTGATGTTCCTGTAGACGTAGACTGTGCGGTTGGACTCATTGTAGCGGACGGGGTAGATGCGCAAGACAAGTGTTTGGTTGCCGCTGGTCTCCTCAATCACCTCCCAGTCTATGGTTTCGTTGGGGTATATGTGCCCCCAACCGAGGTCTGCCGCGCTGTAGGGGCTGTCTGAGAATGTCTTTGAGGAGTCGTTTTTCAGTGCGAGTTGGACGCCGTAGTAGACTTCAAGCTGCATTGTCGTCGCGTTCAAGACTTCGGAGACGTTGACTGTTGAAGGCAGGGTCACGGTCTCGACGATTACGGGGACTATTGGCTCGCCATCGCGGTGGTGCATGTCAGCCCCGTCGATTGCAATTATCGTGCGGTTGACGGTCGATGCGTTCTCCATTGAGATAAGCGTTTCATTGTCTCCGGTGTCGTTTCCTGCGACTGGGATGCTCACGTTCGACCAGTTTAATGCGTCGACGTAGACATTCAGGGAAGTCGTGTTCCCAGATGAGTTGACGGAAAGGTTGTAGCCTAACGGGCCCGGTGGGTCGTTGGGGACGTAGACGACGTATGTTGGGATGCCGAAGAGCTTGATCCCCTGGTTCACCGACTTGTGGCGTTCGTCGTTGTTTGATGCGAGATTGTCTCTTTTGGCGAGCATCATGGCCTTGGCGGCTGGGGTCTTAGTCTTCATCTTGTTGAAGAAGGGGATGAAGAAGTCCCTGTCTGAAGTGGGCTCATATACGGCGGAACCCACAAATCCGACCGCACCTTTGGAAAGGAATGCTAGGGGCATGTTGGTTGTTTCGGTGTCGTCTGGGTAGGTGACGCCGCCGTGGCATGCTGAGTTGATGTAGAAGGGATTGCCTGTGATGTTGGGTACCTGACTTGTGTCGAAGAAGAGTTTATACGGTTCAAAGGCGGATGCGAGATCTGCTTTGTCTGCACAGTTGGCAGGCCACCAGCAAGGCGCGGGAGGACCGCCCGGGTTGATGCGGCAGCAACAGCTTACGCTCGCCCCCGCATTGTTGCATTTATGCGTGTGGTCTGAGTACCGCTGTATGGCGTTTCCTACGCCCTCGCGGAAGTCGTTGCCGTGAGCGCACACGTAGACGAGGGCGTGGCCGTCGTCTAGGCGGTCTAGGAATGATTTGTTGGAGACATTCCAGTCTACAAGGTTTTCTGTACCAGATTCCTCATAGTAGGTGAAGGTGTTGCCTCCAAAACCCCAGGTGTTTCTAAGAATATCTGCGATGGTCTTTGCGTCTGCAATACCCAACTCCATCGCGGCAACGAGTGTGGAGTTCTTTACGTACTGTGTAGCTGTGGCTTCGACGGTGGTCTTCATAACCTGTGGGCTTCCGATAAGCCGGCTTACGGCGACGTCAGGCCAAAAATCGCTGTTTATGTCTGCATAAGGTAGGTCGCTCCACAAGATGTTTCCTGGAATGAACGTGTAGGAATCCTCCCGTCCGGGACGGGCCGATTCAATGCGCTGGAATGGAATCACGTTGTCGTGGCCGACGAAAAGGACGTACTCAACGCTGCCCTGCAAGACGAGAGAGTGGACGAGCGTTTTAAAGTCCAGGGAGTAGCGGTTCTGCCATACACTCTTACCTGCGTTGGTCATGCTGGAGCTTGCGGTTGGGTTATATGTTCCTTGGAATGCGTTCTGCCCGTTCGTACCCTCCCAAGAGTTCCTGTAGACGCTTAGATTGTAGATTGTCCCGTTGTTTGCAGTTGCATACGTTTGAAGCGCGGAAATCAGCTCCTGTATGTGGGTGGTGTTGTATCCCAGATCCCGAAGTCTCACGTCATCGAGGAAAATGAGAAGGTCTGCTCCCGGTTTCACTTCAATGAATCCTCCGCTGAAGACTCCGCTTCGGGACTGAGCCTTCAAAGGCTCCTCGTAAATGAGTGATCCACCCAGATTCACGTCCTTCTTGTCGCCTCCGAAAAGATTAATAAGGTTTACAGTGTAAGTTATCTCTACTTCCTCTGGCGGGTCGGAGGTGATGCGGTTTAACGCGCCGATGTAAGAGCGGTCGAAAGTCGTGTTGATTGTAGTATTTCCTATACGCTGTTTCTTGCTTTCCGGCACCGTAACCGATGATCCGTCCGCCTTAAAGCTTGACCAGTCGGGCACCACGAATGAGTCGTTGACTATGGCGTCAAAAACCTGGATGTTGTTGCCTGCTATCTTAAGCTCGGAGCTTAAGGAGGCTATGATGGCTTCTTCAAGTTCGGTGGTGTTGCCTGCTGATGATGTTGATCCTCCGCAGGCTGAGGCTAGTTGGCTCATAAGGCTTGTTATGGATACGGCATATCTTGTTTCATACCATGTGCCGTGTATCGGGTATACGGAAGCGCTTACGTTTTGGCATGCTTCTATTGCATCGAGTATCGACTGGACGTCTCTTGCATCGCAGGGGCAGGCGTCTTCGTAGCAGCCGCCGGGGTTGCCTGCTTCAGGGCATTCGTCGCTTATCGGGAAAATGACTTTCACGGCTTCCGGACGCCAAGGGTATTCTTCTGAAAGGTATTCTGTTCCTGGACCCCAGTCTTCGCTGTCGAAGTTCATCTGGACTACGTCCTCAAGCACTTCGATGTCGTCGATGCAGACGTAGTCTGAAGTCCAAAGGGGAATGTGTGAGAACCTTAGAAGAATATTGTCGCCGACATAAGTGTTTAACAGTTGGTCCATGTTCTCCCACCTTGTTGACGTGCTGCCGTTGTATGTGAAAAGAGTTGACCAGCTAGTTCCACCGTTAGTGGATACTTGGACGGTCGTCTTGCCTTGGGTGTTGTACATTGTCGCGAACTTGAGTATCACGTTCGTTTCGGCGTTTGTAAGGTCTATTGCAGTAATTAGTGTCATGTTGTTTCTTGTCGTGGCTTCTATGAAGATGTCGTCTATGTACACCCAGTCGCTTATCGAGTTCGGTGTGATGACGAAGTGTAAGACAAGTTGGTTGTAGAATGTCGTGAGCTTGTCGGTCAGGTCGAATCCGTGCCCTGTCCATCCAGTGCTCTCCCCTGAGAAGGAGCCTACGTCCCTCCACGTCGAGTATATGCCACTTGACGCGTCCAAGTATTTGTATTGGATGGTCACGTCGGCTGTCGTGTTGTATTTCGCAGATAGCAGAAGCCGAAGCTTTGTAAGGTCTGTCGTGTCTACTGGAGTTGAAAGGGTCAGGTTGTTGGTTCGCTTAGACCAAAGGAGGATGTCGTCCAGATATATGTATTGTCCTTGGGCGAGCGGCGTGAACCTAAACCTTATGTATTGTACGCTTGTTTCTGGACTGTACGTCTTTTTAGTCCAGTTTGTATCTGTTCCATAGACAGTTCCGAAGGTGTTCCAGTCTGAGCCGTCCGTGGAGTATTCGACTATCAGGTAGTTGGAGTAGGTGTTGTTGTGTTTCACGTAGAAGTCGAGTGTTCTTCCCGTCGTATCCGTAAGGTCGAGCGGGCTTGCAAGAGTCATTACGCATTCCGGGATGTGTGTGACTGAGACGTCGTCTATGAAGGCGTGCATGTGCATTCCTTCTGGCAGATACCAGATTCGGAGATACTTGTATTGATAAGATATGGGAAGTGTGGTTGATTTATTGTACCACTGGTAGTAGGACGTGTAGTATGATGCGATGTTCGTCCAGGATACTCCGTCGTTTGATCCTTGAAGCCTTACGTACCCCGTACCATTCTCCTTGACGGACATGTTAATCTTCACGTCGCCTTTTCCAGTATAGTTCATTTCGGCGGGATTTGTCAAGCGCATGATACAAGGAGCGCTGTAGTTTATGTGTATGTCGTCTAGGAACACATACTGGTTCGCAGCCGTAAAGCTCACTCTAAAGCGAAGATATGGGTAATCCATACGGCTGGACAAGTCGACTGTCTTTTGCTCCCAGTCGTCGGTACCGTACCACGAGGTTACTGTAGACCAACTTGTCCCGTCTTCGGATGCTTCCAGATACAAGCGCGAGCTTGAAGTCGTGTTTTCCTTGAGCATGAAATAGAGCGTCGGATACGTGTTGTTCGTATAGTTCAGAGGCTCGAGCAGTGTCAAGTAGTTTGCGAGTTTGAAGGTATCAACGAGTACGTCATCGAGGAAGAAGTACTCATAATAGTAGCTGTTGAAATACAGGTTGTCGTATACGAACTTGAGCAGAACATGGTTTCCAATGTATGGCGTCAAGTCGTATACGTGCTCTACCCAATCACCGTATGTATCGTCTGCTATAATATTGGATTCGTAGATGTCTTCCAAGAGCGTCCAGTTTGCGCCTCCATTAATTGAAACATACAAAAAGACAGGGTAAGTCCCCGACGAGTTCACTTGGAACGTAAGTCTCGCATTAGAAACACCCGTCAAATCTATGGCGTTTACCAATGTCATGTTCGCCTGAGTGTCCACTGTATTGCTCATGTTGTGGGCGAGCACGCTGTGGTTTGCGCTGTACGACGTTATGTTTGTGCGAGTCCAATTCGACAGGTTCCAGTTGTCTGTCCCGTTTTCGAAGTCGTCGAAAAATAATACTACGCCAGTAGTGTACGTCGAGTGAAAGCTCTTGTTGGAACTGTTGTAGGCCGAGTAGTTGAAGTGGAAGCAGTTTAAATTCCATTTAAGAGAACCTTCAACGTCGTCAAAGAAGAGGTTTTTCGCTGGAGTGTAATTGCAGAAATAACTATTGTTTGCACTATGAAAGTCCGCACCACTTATCTCGAATTTCTGAAGATCCCATCTGCCACTTCCATCCTCAGCATCGTCTTCAAAATAAGTTTCGCCTCCAGAACCGTAACCGCAATAAAAGCTTGAACTAGCGCTTAAATAGTGGAGGTCTGTGATTGAAAACTGCTCCAAGTTCCATTGTCCGGCTCCTGACTCTGCATCATCATCCAAGTGCGTTATCGGGTCGATCAAGGACGTGTAAAAACTGTGGGCCGAGCTGTTAGAGTCGTTTTCAGAAACATTCCAGCGTCTAAGCTCCCAAAGAAGGCTTCCTTCAACGTCGTCTTCGAATATCCTGGATGCTTCTGGGCTATAGATTGAACACGCACTGTGGCTTGAGCTTAAGTAGTCGTCTTCAGTGATTGAGAAATTGTTCACAAAATTCCATTTGACGGTTCCCTCAAAGTCGTCGCTGAATACTTGTGTGCCGTTCATGTACTCGTAGTTTAAGACTTTTATGGGGTAGACGACGCCGTTTATGACATATGTTGTGTGGCTTCCGTAATGGCCGTACAAAGCGAAGATATCGTGGTTGATGTTCGCGTCCACTGAAAGTGAATTAATGATGTTTTGCATGACTTCGGTCAAGTCCTCCCAATCGTCCCCCATGCTCCCCGACGTGTCGATGACGAAGGTTATGTCTAGCGGAGTCTTGAAATCCTGGGCTTCGCTTCCAGTTGCAAATAGCCCTGCATCACGGAGGGAGTGGCCGCTGTGGCGTACGCGTATGGTCACGTTGGTCGACTGGTTCCCCCCAGACTCAAAAAGCGTCGGGTTGATGAATTTCTCTACCATAATTCCGGGAAGGGAGTTTTCCATGGTATCAATGATGTTCGATCCAATGTACTGGTTTAACACCGTACCGAAAGAGTCTGTGATCGCGACCATCATACGGTAGGTCGCAGCATCCGTCTCATTTGTCACGTTCCAAGTTACTGCACCAACTTGACCTACAACACCATAACTTTGGCTGACACCCACGGTCAGAGCAACTGGCGTAATCAAGTCTATTGGCCAGCTAACGCCCCTATTCCATTCGTGGTGTTGCTCGTCGTATTTGTGTACCTGGATGACCACGTACCCTATGATCTCAGTGTTTCCGGTGTTTATTATCGTGCAGTTTTCAGAGAGGGAGACGACGTCGCCTGGATAATACTCTGAGTTGTCGGTAGTGCAGCTTGAAAAGTTCGCCTTCGTCGTTGTCCCCACCCTGAATGGATTAGCTTTCGTGTCTACTGTGAATGACGCTGACCCTTGGGGTGTGACATTCATCCAGACGTAGAAGTCCCCCCGATTAGATCCAGTATTCCAGGTAACTGGGCTGCCTGTGACGTTTTCAAGAGTCTTTGACTCTGTTGAGCCGCCTGCAGCGGAAAGAACTGTCGCCCCTGAAACCACGTTGTCAATGCGGGCGTCGTTTGAGACGTTTCGGATTTCAACCTTAAAATTGACGGTGACTGAGGTGTTTGCGAGATTGCGCAAGGTGGCGGACACGGTAAGGTTTTGGAAGGCGAACAAGACCGAGTTTGCGGTGGGCGGGTAGCCTGGGGGAATGGTGGATTTTGAAAATGATAGGTAAACTGAAGTCTTGTTGTTCGTCTCTTCGGAAGTGGGGCTTGTTACGAGCGGGCTTGTGAAATCTAATTTTTTAGGAGTTGGTTTAGGTTGGTTTTTTAACTTGATTTTAAGGGCTTTTTTACTTTGAGGTTCTTCCTTAATTGTTTCCTCTATTGTTTCATTTATGATGGAATCGTTTTCCAGGTTTGTTCCATTTAATTCAACTTGTTCGACTTGCATCGGCTGATGGAGGATGTCTCCCTCATCAGTAATCAATAATATGTCTCCTTCCGCGCCTGCGACTGAAACTGCAAGTGAGAGAATAATAAATCCAACGAAATAATTTTTTAATTTCACCCTTAAACCACCCTAATAATTATTTATCTGATTGTTTATAAATTGGGGACTGTCAGCTAGATTTTATTTCATTCAAGATTTTTGTTTCATCCAAGTTGACGCCTTTTTTGGAAAAGAATTTGCAGATGTTTCCGACATCCCTTGAAAGGAGCTTGTCTGCATTGGGGTGGGCTAAGGTGACTCCCATTGAAAAGTCGATGAAGTATGGTTTTCCAAAGTCGAGTATGTTGTATTCGCTAAGGTCTCCGTGAACGATATTGCATGAGTGCATGTTCTTAAGGTTTGTCAAGATTTTTTTGAAGTATTCCTCTGGATCTGATAGTTGAATGTCCTTAAGTTTGGGTGCGGCAAAACCGTTCTCGCCGATAAATTCCATGACCAAGACGTTGTTCAAGATCGCGTGAGGTTTAGGGCAAGTAACCTTACCGTAGACTTCACTTAAGTTTCTAAATTCTCTTTGAACCCACTGGTAGACTAAGTGACGGCGATTCTTCCCGACGCTAAAGCGAGGGTCTCCTATAATATGGTCTCCCATGCGCTTAAAATCACAGGCGTCAACACAATAGATTTTTATCGCAACCTCACCGTGCTTACCTTCACCGTGATAGACGTTGGCTTCCTTACCCTGAGAAACAATGCCCGTAACCCTGTCAAAAGCACCCTTTCTGGAAAGCTTGTACAACGTCATAAGAGTCGCGTCATCGAAAACACCCTCAGAAACCTTGCGCAAACCAATCGCATGGTGAAGCCGTTTAGGGTCTGGTCTTTTACCGAAAGAATCCTCAAACTCATCCATCGTACGGAAATAAAATAAATCAGATTTCGCTTATGCCCTTAAGATGCCCGTTACGCTCAAGCCACTCCCCCTGCTGCACGGTGTAACGCCACAAAATATCTCCGCGCTCATTCTCCTGAACACTCCACGGCTCGATCAAAACGATGTTACCCTCCTTAATCCAAATCCTACGCCGGATTTTCCCCGGAATCCTGCACAATCTGGTGAATCCGTCAGTGCATCTGATGAGCATCCGCCTATCTCCCAATAACTGTTCCACTTCCCCAAGCATTTGACCAATTCTTGGGAGACGCACCCTAATAATCTCTTCCTGCCCGGTATTTCCCTTTTTCTTCCTTTTGCCTGGTGGGCCCATTCTAGTACCTTTAATTACATCCTTGCCTATTAAATACATGTGGTGGACTCAATTCCGTTTAATGAACTCAAGACCCGGACGATCGACGGAATTGAAGGTTTATACACAATAATATCTCAGGACGCGGGATCCAAAGAAGTGCTTATGGTAGCCTACGCAAACCGCGAGGCACTGGAAAAAACTCTCGAAACCGGGAAAGCTCACTACTACTCGACGAGCAGAAAGAAGATTTGGCTTAAAGGGGAGTCCAGTGGGAACACGCAGACTGTTGATGAGGTTTTAGTGGACTGTGATGGAGACGCAGTCATATACAAAGTCTCCGAGGCCGGACCCGCATGTCACATGGGTTTTGAAACCTGCTTTTACAGGAGAGTTGAAAATGGGGTCTTAAGAGTCTGCAAACCCCAAGTATTCGACCCTAAAGACGTGTATAAATAACAAATAGCTGGTAAAAGAACGTTTTTCTGGAGGCGGAGCCGGAAGAAAAATTCGGACGAACCGTAGGCGAGCCGTTTAGCCGCTGTTAGTTGCCTCGATAGAGTCCGAGTCCAAGGGGCGAGGAAGTTCGAGGCGGGACAGTATTTTCATTTTTCATTATTTGTATATGTTATCGTGGTGGTCGAAGTCGTAGAAATAGATTTTATCCTCTTTTTTATCGTGTTTAAACATTAAGATAAATGCTCCTATGTGGATTCTTTTGAAGTCTTGTAATGGGGTTTTCAAATTTTTATAGTGGTCGATATTTTCACAAGTTAAGATTTCTTCGAATTTTTTCATAATGTGGTTATACGTTTGCTTGTCCTTTTTACATGTTTTCTTGAGAACTCGATCGAGCCGGTCTTCAACCGCGAATTTACGCATTCTCTATCTCTTTTCGAAGACTAGCTACACTATCATACGTTTTAAAACTCTTAGTTTTTTCGATTTCCTGTATCTTTTTAACGTATTCAGGTCGTAGTTCTGGCTCTAAAAATCCTTGTTCATATTCGTTAACCACGAAATCAATAGTCTCCGATTTAGTCCTGAACCCGTATTTAGCTTTAATGATGTTCAAAACCCTGTTCGTATGCTCCTTGATATCAACCATTGCATTAACCATCTTACATCACATATACACACATATATACCACATATATCTTTATAAATAGTCCCGCCTCGAATTGAATATAACAAAAGGGTAATAAAAGAAGTCAGCGCCGATAGGCGCTGATTTGGGAAAATTCTGCAGGAATTTTCCTTTTATCCCCCTGTTATGTGGCGAGGCTGCAAGCCGAGCGACGACCGAATGAAGTGAGGGAGGACAGTATTACGAAGAGCCCGCCCCGATGACTCATCTAATCTTTTTCAAGATATTTAGAATATTTATTACTGAATTCTGTGATTAATTTTAATGTTTTTTCTACTTCAGCATTTATTTCATAAACCCTCTTTTTTTCACCCATTTTATCCCTCTTTTATTGTGCGGATTTCGTTGATTCTATTGGATAAATCCTCCCCAAGTTTATTCGTGGCTCCAACTAATGATCGGTAAAGTTCTGAACTATTGATCTCAGGGTTTGAAGCAATTTGTTTAATAATTTCCCGGCGTTGAGGTGGGTATATATTTGATATGGCCATAAATGGAACCTCCGTAGTTTTTAATTCACCAGATCCTGTCATATTAGTAACAAGACTGGGATTGTCATTCTTTGGGGGATTATCAGCTAAAGGTGAACTACATCTAAATCCAATCAATAAGGATTGGTCACTTACTTTAACACCTAAATCCAACCATAAAATAAAGTCCTCATCACAACTTAATTCAGGATGTGCTACCTTTTCTTCTGGTGTCAATAATTGACCAATCCCCCTCATATTATTACTGGCATACCATAGGATTTTATTTAAATCTCTGCCAACCTGACCGCCTAAAACATCAGCAAAGAATCTCTTAACCCCCGTATATCTCGGATCTTGCTTTTCTTGGGGGGATAATAAACCTGACAATTCCTCATGTTGTCTAATTAATGTTTCTTCCATGGGAACTTTTATCCTTTGAAAATCCTGAGGACCCCACTCCTTTTCCTTCATAAAATCAACTCCATTACATAATGCAATTCAATGATAAAAAATGACATCTAGATTTACGAAAAGGCGGGCTCTGAGTAATATTGCAACTAACAACAATTATCCTGTATTTTATTAAGCTTTATGCTCGTTTTTGGTGGTGTAAAGCTTACTTTTTTTTTCACACTTGTTTTTTTTTTGTTTTCTTTTTCTCCCGATTTTTATATTCTCGCTCGTAATGATTATCCTATTTTAGGAGGGTTTGAGGATGGACAAGAAGCTTGAGGATGTTAAGGGGTTGAAGGTGGGTAGGTATATTATAATTGATGATACGCCCTGCAGGATTGTGAGTATTGACCACTCTAAGCCTGGGAAGCATGGTGGGGCGAAATTTAGGATTGAGGGTGTTGGATTATTTGATGGCACTCGAAAGAGTATTATTAAGCCTTCCGGCCAGAATGTTGAAGTCCCCATGATTAATAAGAAGACAGCCCAAGTTTTGACTTTAGTGGGTGATAATGTTCAATTAATGGACATGGAGACGTTCGAGACTTTCGAACTTCCCATTCCCGATGAAAAGGAGATTAAGGATGCTTTAACTGAGGGTGCTGATGTTCTTTTCATGGAGGTTATGGGAAAGCGCAAGATTCTTCAGGCTAAGGGATAAAGTTAAAGAAGGTCTTTCCTAATGTAGACTATTATCGGTACGCGAGGTCTTAGTTCATATGTTTCCTTGACGTATCTCTTTGCGAAGTCTGGTTCCAGAGAGTATTCAAGTTTGTCCGAGATTATGTAGACTCCAGGGTACTGTCCCTCCCTCCGTCCTTCCTCGAAATCCGGGTTAATCACTCTTGCATCATTGAGTTTAATGTTGTCATACCATACCGTTCCTTTAACGAATCCCCACCCGCCTATCGCCAGGTTTATCCTGATGGTATTCTCTTCTTCAGGCAAGGTGAACGGAATTTCGAAGAAAGTCCAATTGGTTATCCCAGTAAGTGATGGGCTTTCGCCGATGATTGTGCTTCCTTCCCCCCCACGAATGAATACTTGAGCTACTTTAGATGCGTTGATGTTTTCAATGTTTAATGTTTTAACCCAACCTGAAAGAGTGTATTCTCGTCCTCCAGTAGCGTTTACGACTTGAAGCCACGATCCATCAACCCCCTTTTCAGAGGATATTTTCACGCTCCTGTTTCCGCTTTGGACTTCGTCGTCAGCCCATGAGATTGAGCCTTCACCACCCCAAGTAGTCCCATTCCACCCGTAAATACCCCCTACTGGCCCCTTGTAGTAGGCCACGTTCTTATAGTCTCTAAGATACCATCTTAAAGGATAGTCCTCTTCGAAAGCGTAAACTATGTCAAGGTCCCTGCCACCAGTTTTTTTGAATGAAAGATTCTCGATCCTCTCAACTATCTTTTCCACGTCAGGGTATGCTTGAACATAAGTGAGGGAGTTCGATTCAGCAGAATATGAAACAAAGTTTTTTTCATAAGCTAGTAAACCGTATGCCGCCAGAAAATATATTAATATGATTGTGAAAACGGGTTTCCCAAGGCCTACAAACCTTTTCTTGCGCGCGAGCTCCAAATAAACCCCTTCCACGCCAATTCCCGCCAACAAGATAATTGGGGGGAGAATGTGAGGGAAAACCCAAGCCTCCTTCGTCGGAATATACGAGTACACTGAAAACGCGGCAATACTCCAGTAGGATACTGCGGTTCGGAATTCGTTCCGCCTGAAAATCGAGTAGATTAATCCCACAATTGCAAATATTACGGGGATGAATTCCACGTCTAAAACAATCTTAAAGTAATAGTCTACGCTCTTCGTGTGTCTGTATTGAACCCTATCATACCAGAATTGAAATAATCCGAGCGAGCTTTTAACGTTTTCCAACTCCTGTAGGAATGAACTGTAGGGTATGAGATAGAAAACTAGGAATAGGAGTATTGCCGAGATTATCACGGGTGCGTTGTTTTTCAGTCTCATCTTCCATTTAGAGAGATTGGCCTTGAATAGTTTTGTTTTTTTCCGGATTCTCCCTTGTTTTCTAAAGAGTGATAGAATGAATTTTACTGCCAAGTATGGTCCGAACATGCCTAACAGCACGTAAGTTGTTTCCTTTACTGTGAATGCGAGGGCTATGGAGATTGCTGTTAGGTAAGCGTAGATCGGATTCTTTGAATTCGAATAGCTGAATGCAAATACTACTGTTGCCAGTTCGAAAAATAGGATGAATGGTGTTTGAATTGTCATCCTTGAAAAGTAGATTAAGGCGGGGGATAAAGCAATCAAGGCGGCGGAAAAGAGAAATCCTCGGTTTCCAATGTGGCTTCTAATTGGAATGAGGAGTAGAATGATTAGTCCTCCGAAGATTGATTCGGCTATTCGAAGTGAGAAAGTGCTTTCACCAAATATCTTGAAAGATAATGCGTTAGCGTAAAACAGGAAGGGTCCGTGAAATCCCATATGGTGTTTCCAGGGGTTACCGTCTGCAATTCCTTGAATCATGAAAGCCCTGACGGTTTCGTCGTGGTGGAGTGGTCTTAACTCAAGATTTATTATTCTTGCCGTTAACGCGATAATCAAGATTATGATGAATAATCCTGCTGTTTTTTTATCGAAAATACTGGTTTCCGAATTCATGTTTCAATCCTTTTTAAAATGATCCTTATTGATTAAAAACTCTGCTTTAATATCTGATCTTATTCTTTAGTGTGAGCCAACCCAACTTTAAAACCCTGTATACGTTGAGTCTTTTGTATTTAGCGTAGTTGTGTGTGAAACATATCATAAAGACAATCCTATACACTGGCTCTAGTGGAAGGTGGACTAGTCTCTTAATTAACGGTAATAAGGCTGGAAATTTCACTGCCAAGTAAAATAGTCTGTGGAGGTTACTTACACTCCTCTTATCGGAAATATTGATGACGTTTGTGTCAAAGTATAGGGTGCTTAAATCATCTAAGCTAAAATCCTCTTTGAGGAATCCATTGTTTTTAGCATATTTCGCAATCTCGGTTTTCGGGTACGGTTGTAGTAAGGATGAGAAAGGGTAATCTATTCCGGCGAGGATATTGAGTTCAACAGTCTCTAAAGCCCTATCCAATGTTTCTTCAGGGATGGAGAAAATATTAGTGCTTCTAATCTTAATCCCATACTTGTGGAACAGACTGCAGGCACCTAAAATCTGTTTATTAGAAAGCTGTTTTTTAAGGATCTTATTTCGGATGAACTCATTACCCGACTCAATGCCGACAGTGACCATGTAACAACCAGCTTCAGAGAGCAACTTAACAGTATCCTCATCAACAAGGTCTGCCCTAACACCACAGAAGAATGGTAGGTTCACTTCAGTCTTAAACCTTTCAAGAAACTCCTTCAACCATTTTTTATCGATTATGAACGTGTCATCAGCGAAAAAAATCGTTTCCAAACCATAATCCCTCCTAACCTGGAAAATCTCAGCTAAAACACCATCAACACCGCGTTTTCTAACATACCTCCCGCAGCCACTGTAAACCTTCTTGTAAACGTGGTTAAAACAAAAAGTACAATCATAAGGACAACCCCTACCCGTAATAAACGTCTTAGTCTCAAGGTCCCTTAAAAAACCATACTTAAAATAAAGGCTTCGATCAGGAAACGGAAGCTCATCCAAATCCTCAATTAAAGGCCTCACAACATTCTTAACAATATTTGCCTCGTCTTTAACCCAAAGATTTTTTATCTTTGAATAATCACTTCCCTTCTCTAAAGCTTCACAAAGCTCAAGCATTGCGTATTCACCCTCACCAACACAAATAATGTCTACTGAATCCTCCTCGATCATTTCAGGGAAAAAAGTCGCATGCGGACCTCCAAAGACGCTTATGACTTCAAGTTTCTCCTTTATTTTTTTCGCAGTTTCAATCGGCCATTTATGGTTTCCAGAAGTGACTGGGAATGCAATAATATCCGGCTCGTAATCAACGACAGATCGCACAAGATCATTTTCTCCACCTGCAATAAAAACTTGTGGTTCATGCCCCCTGCTTTTGAGTAATGAGGCAATGTATATTACGCCCAAGTACTCATGCCACAAATTCTGTAGGAAAGCAATCCTCATTTTATCACTCCTATGGTTTTTGATTTAACATATGATATACATCTTCCACTCCTCTCAAATCTAAAGGAACCTTTTTATCTTTAAAGGAAATTAATATCATGCGTTTCTCAAATCAAAAAATTGGGGATTTCTTCTTGTATTTACTACAATATCTCATAATCCCCCTAAGCCTTCTAAACTACTTTATCAAAAAACTATATTCTATAGGATACATGTCAGAGGTTGATAAAGTCTTGATAATACAAAGACTTACTGAAAACATCCCTTATACCCTCTTAAACATATTAAACACGTCTGCAGTCTTCTTATTCAATCTTCTTATTGGCGTGTTAATCTACTCAATCATATACAATATACGCGAAAAAGGCCTATTTGAAACAATTCTGGGAGGATTCGTATTATCCTCCTTAGTGAATTACGCCGAATTAGTGATTCTTGGGAAACTAGGAATCTACCATCCCCTCCCATTATACTTTACCTCAATACTGATCATACTAATCACAGTAAAATACACAATCCTAAAAAGATTTGTTTACATCTTTAAACCAAGAAAAAAAGAGATAGAAAGTTACTTTGCATTCCTCTCATGTTTTATATTAGGTGCCACACCAATACTAGTACTCCAACTCGCATTTCCAATAACCCTCTGGTTGGATGTACCCCCCAACACCATTGCACCCGCACAAAGGGTCATATCATTCAACCGGTATGATCCATTACACTCTTATCCTTCGGCGAAATACAGTCTCTATCAGAGCGTACCATTTAATGCCATGTTTTTTTCTTTTATTACTTCTCTTTCAGGGGGCAAGGTGATCGATTCTATATCACCCCTGGATTTTTTCGTTTTTGCCTTAACGATTATGTCAATTGGCCTTATGTATTCTCGTGTTTGGGGTCGTAATTATTCATGGTGGCCTTGTTTTTTCTTCCTATTAACTTATCCCTACCTACGAATTATTGATCTTAGGGGTTCCTCGTTTACTTTCATCTTTATTTCGCTATCAATCTATTATCTGACTAAGGCAATTGACGGGGAGAAGGGGATGTTTTTTTTTGCGGTAGCTGCAACGTCTTTTTCTCTTATGACTAATCCTATTTTGGGTTCGTTAACTATCTTGATGCAGATTATTTACCTTATTTTTTTATCGTTTCTACAAGGTATTCGAATGATTTTCTGGATTATTAATTTCTTGGCTTCTGTTTTTATCCTTACTTCCCTCCACTTCTACATAGTTTTGCATGCTTTAGAATCAATCGATTTTTTCCGTGTAGTTCTCATTTTTTCTCTTTGTTATGTTTGCATTTACAATCTCTGGGCACTTAACCGGAATAGAAGAATTTTCCGAAAGATTTCTCACTTTTCAGATGAACGATTCTTTATTGTATTGGTTCTTGCATTTATCCTGTCATTGCTTGTTTTTTTCCCGACTAAAAGCCAGCCAAAATTAATCTCTGTTGTATACACTAATTACCCTTCGGTAACAGTTTTAGGGTTTCTTGGATTGCTGGGATTGTTTTTCAGGTATCGTAATTATAATAAAACAACAGTATTACTTGCGTTCAGTACACTTGTTACTGCCGGATTCGTTAACTTCTTCTTTGGTGAAATTCATCCTAACATTATGGATTCTCTGCCATTCGTGTTAAACATGTATATTACGTGGGTCTGGGAGGAATGTCATCAATACTGGCTTGGCTTTATGTTAATCTTTCCTGCAGGATTCTTCCTTCAATTTATTATAGAGGAAATACGGCTTATCAGGTATTCGAGATTACTCAATTTGGGCTTAATTACACTAATTTTTGTGCTTCTCATTTCCCCCTATCATATCACGGAAAGAGATTTCATCTGGAAAGTCGACGATGGAAGCTATAATGAACACAAAGTTTCTGAATACTGGCTTTTAATATTAAAATGGTGTTCTATAGAGAGGGGTTTTTTCCATCCAAGTGGATTGAATTTACTGCAACAAGAAGTTGTTGACAAACTCGATTATCTCGTTGGGCAGGGGGTGATAGGATATTATGACACAATATTGCATGTTAATCCCGTCTTTAATACTCTAGAAGATTTGGCCTCATACACTGGAATCCGCGAAATTAGGGTATGGAATTCTTATAGGCGGAATGAACTATTATTCGATGAAGGAACTTTTCTTTTATATGACTTGTGGGAAGTAGTGGAGAGAGAGGAACCTGAGTTTATTCTATATACCATGGATTCCATTCAAGATACTAAGATAAAAAATCCCTTCGAAATCTATTTAACCCAATACTATACTGCAATATGGCTTTCCTCTGGTGATAATATTATTTTACTGGAAAGAAACGATGAAGCATCAGTATAAATTCGACCGCGAAAAAACATTGGTGGCCCTAGCACTTGTTGTTGCATTACTCCTAAGATTGTATCTTGCACCACTACCCGGGTTTGTGGGTGACTACGAGGGGCACAAACAATGGAGTTATGCGTTGGTCCACTATGGGTTTAATTCAATATACGATCTGCAAGACACTCTAGTATCCATAAGGCATGTTGATTATCCCCCATTATACTTGTATCTTTTAAAATGTACGGGGCTTATATACAAATTTTTCCATTCCTCTGGATTCGAACATCCAACTGACATGTCCACCACTTTCGTTAAAGCACCCTCCATACTAATTGAAGTATTAACCGCCCTAATCATCTATCTTATCCTGAGAAGGAGAACTTCATTTAAGACGAGTTTTTTTTGTATGATGGCATATGCCGGAAATCCTGCAATAATCTATAATACGGCCTTATGGGGTCAGGTTGATGCATTTGGAGTTTTTTTCGCAGTTCTTTCCCTAGGTTTCCTCGCTAGTCGAAGGTTTGGTTTATCAGTGTTCTTTATAGTTGCAGGTATTTGCATGAAGATTATGGTTGTTGTCCTCCTACCGCTCATTTTTTATGTTATATTTAGGAGTGAGGGAGTGGAGAAAACACTGAAATGTATTCTTATCGGTTTTCTATCTCTGGTTCTCATACTTCTTCCGATAATATTTACAGGTCAACTAGATTTAATGTTAAATAAGGTCTTAAGGTCGTCAGGACCTTATTCTTTCGTGTCAGTGAACGCCTACAATCTTTGGAGGCTGACTTATCCCGAAGAAGTGGAGCGGGTCTACCGGAGTGCTCCGTCAGACAATAATCCCGTTCCATTGATTCCTTTTTTATCCTTTAAGGATATCGGTCTTATCCTCTATGGATTATTTACGCTGTATATTCTCTTTTTCAAAATGGGTAAGAGGTTTGATTGGGATGTAATATTCTATGTTGGCTTTCTCCTCTTTTTTGGATTTTTCATGTTGCCGACGCGAATCCATGAACGATATCTCTTTCCGGTTTTCGCCTTGTTAATCATCCCTGCCCACAGAGATAGGAAACTTCAGATTATTTATGTGATATTAACCCTCACCTACTTTATTAATCTCACACACGTACTCACAACGTATTTTAATTATTTTGGGGCTGGAGTATATGCCCGGGTTTTAGGAGAGGTTAAAATCACTGCTTTTTTGAATACTTTAATCTTCTTCTATGTTCTTGGGTTGTCTTTTAATTCAAAGGATTCTCTCCTTAAGGAGGTTAAGTATGTACGGTATCTTTTTTTAGTCGGGTTGTTGATAGCGTTATCTTCTCTGATTTTATCAAATTATTCCTGTGAAAAAGACGTATTCAATGAAGGCCTATTTTTAAGCGAACTAAATCATGTGTCTGCGGTTCAAGGTTATGGTGTTTTGTCTAGGGATAGTAGTGTTGACGGTAATCCTATTCTGTTGGGTGGTAGGCGTTTCTGTCGTGGTTTGGGTACGCATAGTGTGTCTGAGATTATTTACGATGTTTCTGGTGTGGATGCCTCTCGTTTTCAGGCGTGGGTTGGCGTCGATGACGAGGTCCGGTATGGGAGTGTCACTTTTGAGGTTTGGGGTGATAGCGTCCGTTTGTTTGAAAGCAAGCTAATGCGTAAGGGTGATGGGCCCGAGGAAGTGGACGTGTCCGTCGAAGGAGTCAGTGAGCTTAAGCTGGTTGTAACAGACGGCGGCGACCGCGGAGGATACGGAGACCACGCCGACTGGGCAGACGCGAAACTAATAAAGACTTAAAATGGATTATAGGAAATTTCAGGAAGACATCTATAAGGATTACCCGCCGATACTATGCCATCGTCATCCCAACCCATTTATTAGGTACGTACAAAATAAGCGTACCGGGATTTCAGCCAAACTAGCCGAAAAGACGGGAGCATTAAAAATCCTTGAAGTTGGATGTGGAGATGGATTCCTGCTTCATGAGCTTGAGAGGAAAAAATTAGGAACTATCATTGGGCTGGACATAGTCAGAAAGGCAATTTCAGACGCGAGTGAAAGAACGGTTAGGAGCATTCTTTTAAACGGTGATGCCATAAATATTCCACTTAAATCGAACTCATTCGATCTTGTTGTTTGCGTGCACGTCTTAGAGCACATGCTAACTCCCCAGTCAATTGTATCTGAAATACACAGGGTTTTGCGCGAAGAAGGAAAACTTGTTGTTGGAATCCCCGACGAGAAAAAAGTGTTGCGGCTTAAGGAAGCGGCAAATTCCTTTGGACTTGGTAAGCTTTTCCTGGGTCGTTTATCTCCAAAGAGAACACCCGGTCACTTGATTGATTTTGACTTGAATGTTTTAGAGGAGTATCTTAAAGGTTTATTCGTTTTCAATGAGGTATTAGCGGTTCCATCAAGGTTTTATGCAACCGATTATGTTTGCCTCTGCACCAAGATTTGAATTTAGAAGGAGTATTTTCTGCCAGTTACGACTAATGCGTATGCAAAATATGCGTTAAACCTACCTAGAACTTTTTCAATTTTCTTAAATATTTTAGAGAATGTTTTCGGGTAAATCTGATTAAAACCGTTGTTTGATGGCGGAAAAAGCAACAGCCCAGTATTCGAAACATCTTTTAATCCTGCCTTCCGAACTAACTTGTTTAGCCTATGAGGATTATATGATCCTTCATAACCATATCTCCATTTTCCGAGGATTTGCGCGATTTTCTTTCCGAAAACATACCACAAGCAAAGGCTGTTCGGAACAATGATAATCAATCTCCCGCGATTTTTTAAAACTCTAGTCATCTCACTTACCGCTTTAAAGTCTTTAGGGTATTTAAAATGCTCTATTACTCCTGAATTATAGACTAATGTAAATTTATTTCCTTTGAAAGGTAGATTTTGAATGTCTCCTAAAACCAGGCCGTGACTTTGTTCGATAAGGTTGTGTCTTGCTTTAATTAAGGCGGTTTTATTTATGTCCAATGCCACGACGAATGAATCCTTAAAATTTATTAGAGTCCTCCCACTACCACACCCCGCCTCAAGGACTTTGGATTTTTTCGGTAAATTTCTGGAGCTTTTCACAAAGTTAAAGTATCTTTCATCGTAATCTGATACGTACCCTTTTTTTTCAAAGTATCTATCCCAAACACTTTCACCAGCCATGTTAACCCTCTATTCCTTGAAGTAATCTGAAGTCAGCTTGATAATCTTTTCACCCGCTTTCCCATCTCCGAATGGTTGGCTCCATGATGAGTTTCCAATCATCTTACTAGTCTTTTTCAATAGGTCTTCTGCGTTTGCTTGGCACAGGATATTAGATCCGACATTTATCGTTTCCGGCCTCTCAGTGTTATCTCTTAAAGTAACACAAGGTGTGCTTACTATACATGCTTCTTCCTGAACTCCCCCAGAGTCTGTATAAACAAGTTTAGAGTCCTTCACAAGTCTTACAAAATCAAAGAATCCAAGAGGCTCGATTAAGTCCAAGGCATTGGAATTCAATTTGGAAGAATTTAGCATCTTGTTTGTGCGGGGATGAATCGGGAAAACCACACGTTTACCGTATTGTTTTTTCACTGCCATAACACCCTCTAATATAGCCCTGATTCTTTTCAAATTATCTACGTTTTCCTGTCGGTGTATTGTTAACACGAAATAATCATTTTTAGTTAAGTTTAATTCTTCAATGATGGCGGAGTTGTCAATATTTTTCTTATTTTGAGTTAATGCATCCACTATAGTATTTCCTGTAACGTGAACATTTTCCCCGAATATCCCTTCTGAGAAAAGATTTTCCTCTGCCTCTCTAGTGGGGGGGAAATGGATGGTTGACATGTGATCTGTAAGGACTCTATTTATCTCTTCAGGCATATTCATATCATATGACCTCAGTCCCGCTTCAACGTGAACTATTGGGGTATTAAGCTTAGCAGCAGCAAGCGCCCCTGAAAGTACTGTATTTGTATCTCCTTCAACTAGGACAGTATCCGGTTTTAGTCTAATCAATGCCTTTTCAATACCTAAAAGCATCCTTGCAGTTTCGGTAGCGTGGGAACCTGAACCTGTTTTAAGGTTCATATCAGGATCTCTCAATCCAAGTTCCTTGAAAAATATTTTATCAAGTCTTTCCGAATAATGTTGACCAGTATGCAAAATATCGTACTCTAAATTATCTTTTTCTAGTGCTTGGATTACTGGAGAGAGTTTAATTATCTCCGGCCGAGTACCCAGTATCACACATGTTTTCATTTATATGGATTTACGTCTTGAGTTGATGAACTTTAGATATTCTAAAACGGTTGAAAAGAACTTAATCTTGCTTTTCCCTTTTTTTTCTCCGTATTCAAGTTTTATGGGGGCCTCGGAAAAAGCACACCCAATTTCGGATAAATTTATTAGTAATTCAACCATCACTACGAATCCAGTAGACATGAGGAATTTTTCACCTTTAAATTCCTTTAGTTTTTCAATGCTCTTGATAGTATATGCCCTGTAACCTGAAGTGTAGTCATAAACGTTATTTACTGGAAATAATCTTTTCATTATTAAACTTAAGACTTTGCTGGCGAGTCTTCTGATTTTGGGGACTCCTGAAACCCTGCTTCCTGATTTGTAACGGGAAGCTATTACAACGTCGTTGCCTCCCCATATTCCCTTGAGCATTTCTATTATTGAATTCGGATCATGGGTATTATCAGAGTCCATAACAACTATCACGTCAGTGCTGCTCTTTTTTGACAAAATCTCGTTAAATCCTGTCTTTAATGCCGTACCAAGCCCCCTGTTTCTTGCATGCCTTGCGATACTCAACGGGAATTCAGTTGAGAGTTTCTCAAGAATTTCACCAGTCTTGTCTGTCGACCCGTCATCTACTACTAGAATATTGTATGAAAGCTTATTCTCCACTAAGGTTTTATTTATGCGGGGTATTAATTTTCCGATGTTTCCCTCTTCGTCATAAGCGGGAAGCAGAACCGTTATGTTCGGCAATGACATAAGCTATCTATTCTAATTTATATGCTAAATACTATTTTTACTTTATGTCTGTTTCTGGTGAAAAATTATGTAAAAAAAAGGCTATACTAATCCTTATCCTCTTCTCAACCGCATGTTTAATACGCCTTTATTTCCTACCAACTCCCGGACACGGAACGGATATGGCCTTCCATAAGAGGTGGTTTAATGCGATTGACCAGCACGGAATACTAAAAATTTATGAAAAAACTGACCTAAGGTTCCCACCGCTTTGGACTATTCTCATGGGGGGTAATGTGGCATTAAAAAACCTCTTTCCCGAGGAAACCAACATAATATATTTTCTAAAACTGCCGGGAGTTTTGGCAGATATGATAATCGGATTAATACTCCTTTTATATTTAAAAAAGAATCAAGGCTATAACCTGGCGATAATCGGTGCGGGATTGTATCTGCTCAATCCCGGAGTAATCTACTTGTCTGCCTATTGGGGGAAATGGGGGGCAGTTGCAGGACTTTTTACAATACTTACCTTGCTCTTCGCATATAATAAAAAACCTGAATTATCCTGGATTTTTTTTTCTCTGGGTGTGTTAACAAAACTTCAAGTTCTGGTTATTGGCCCACTCCTTTTAGTAAATACATTACGTTTCAATCATCCTAAAAAAGTTGTGTATTCCCTCATACTGTCCCTTCTAACTTTTATGATAGTGCTATCACCCTTCCTGATTTCCGGTCAAGGTGAAGAAATATATTTCTGGGTTTGGGAAAAATCCCTAAATATCAGGCCAATCGCCACAGGCAATGCCTACAACACATGGAGGTTAATCACAATTGTCAAGGGTATTGATATTGATGATACAAACTGGTTTCTTGGATTAAACGACCAAGATATAGTATATAACTCACTTCTGTTTGGACCCATAGATTATCACAAAGTGGGTGTGGGATTATTTTCTATTGCATACCTTTTAACCTTGATTTACCTTTTTAGTGCCAAGTCTCGTAAATCAATTTTCCTCGCTGCTTTTTTCATTGAGTTCTCTTTTTTCATGCTTCCCACAAGGATATATGACCGGTATTTATTCTATGCTCTTTCGGTAGCCGCATTAATTATTACGTCCAATCGCAAAGTATTTTCATGTTACCTAGTGTTGTCTGTAACCTATTTCCTAAACCTTGTTCACGTACTCTCATCGGACTACGGTTATTGGGGTGCACACTTATTTGCGGGAATAGACAATGAAGTACTGATTCTATGCCTGGTAAATCTTGCAGCATTCATTTACGCATCACATTATATGACACAACTCGCATGGAGTAACACCAGACCTTATCTCGAAAACCATCTAACTAGAAAGGCATTGATAATCATAATCGTGTTTATTTCCCTCATGTTTGCTCCCAACCCGAATTTTTGTAATAGTGAAGAGGGTGTTTTGTATTTGAGCGATCTTCTTCCTGTTTCCGCAAGGCAGGGTTGGGGTGTATTAACTTATGCGGGTAGTGTGGGTGATAATTCCCTTTTCATTAACGGAGAGTATTTTTGCCGTGGTTTGGGCACTCACTCTCATTCTGAGATTGTTTATGATTTGCGTGGTTTGAAGGCTTCTCGTTTCGTGAGTTTTGTTGGAGTGGATGATGAAGTGCAGTATGGAAGTGTCGTCTTTCAAGTTTATGGTGACGGGAAACTCCTGGCTGAAACTAGGCTTTTGAAAAAAGGCATGGGCCCTGACAGCATTATCGCTTCGGTGGAAAACGTCTCCGAGCTTAAGCTGGTCGTAACAGACGGCGGCGACCGCGGAGGATACGGAGACCACGCCAACTGGGCAGACGCGAAACTTGTGGGTCCAGAGTACTTGGTTAAAGCTAAAACAGACATGGGCAGCGGAAACTTGATTGCATCGCGCATTATAGTGCTACTACCCCTAATATTCCTGTTTAATATTTTCCATACTATCCTCTACAAGCTGAATCTGGACGGAAAGAAAATTATCGCAATACTACTCCTTTTAAGCCTGCTTGTATTCCAATGCGTGTTAAGCATGGGCTATAAAAATCCGACTTATGACGAGCCAGGCCATATCGGAGGGGGATACGCTTATATCGCGGAAGGTGAATTCAGGTTGGGGGGTTTATCATCGATGGAGCATCCGCCGCTTGTCCGCTCTATTGGGGCTTTTCCATTGCTATTTATTGACGGGCTTAAGTTTTCGAGAGACAGTGTAGACTGGTATAAGACCAGTCATTGGACTCTGGGAAATAGGCTACTATACGGAGATTATGAGAAGACTGGTCAGGCCATTTTCTTAACTCGATTGACAATAATACTTTTATCCGTACTTCTTGCAGCTTACGTATTTACTTGGGCCACAAAACTTTTCGGTTTTAAGGCGGGTTTTTTCTCGCTCTTCCTCTATGTTTTGAATCCCAATATACTGGCGCACTCCCAGCTTGTGACGACCGACTTGGGCGGTACCTGTTTCATGTTCATTGCAGTATACTATCTGTGGGTTAACGCGCGTAACCCGTCGGCTCTAAACCTATTTCTTTCACAACTTTCTTTTGGACTGGCATTAGTGTCGAAGATATCTGCATTAATGCTAGTACCCGTCTACCTGATCATGGTTTTCGCGTATTCTATAAAGGAAAGTTCTTCCACAAAAAATTTCTTGAAAAAGTATGTCTCCCGGATCCTGATTTTAATAGTTTCAGCATTGCTCGTCATAAACCTTGCCTACGGTCTCCAGGGGACTTTGCGACCGTTAAAATCTTATCAACTTTTAAGTCCAATTGGTAGAATTCTCCAAGTAACACCGCTTAATGACATTCTGGTCCCGCTTCCATACGCATACGTGTTGGGCATGGATTACGGAATGTATCACAGTGCACGAGGCCATCCCACATTTTTTTTAGGGAAAGTAATGGGTAGTGGATTCTGGTTCTACTACCCCCTCGTCTTCCTTATCAAAAATCCCATACCCTTGCTCTTATTCCTTCTCATAGCGACCATCCAGCATTTCAGGAAAAAGACAAACATTTTAGACATACTATTCATCGTGATTCCAGTATTCGTCTACTTCATAATTCTATCGCAAGGAAACGTCAATATAGGATTAAGGCACGCGCTCCCCACATTCCCCCTACTATTCGTCTATGCTTCTCGCATAGTAAGTGAACTAGATAGAAGAATCCTCTACACTCTCTGTATAATCTACATTTATTCTTCGCTTTCGATTTACCCGCATTACATTTCATACTTCAATGCATTTGCGGGGGGAGCTGACAAAGGATATCGGTTTGTGGTCGTAAGCGACTTAGACTGGGGTCAGGACATGTTGGGTTTGGCAGGTTATGTGAATGAAAACAACATAACCAACTTGTATTACAGTAAATATAATACTGCCGACCCAGGATACTATGGTTTAAGTTATAAGCCTCTTGAATGCGGTGAACAATCCGGGGTTATTGCCATCCACGTAGCAAATCTTTTAAGGGATACTGAATGCAATGGGTGGCTTCTAAATCAAACACCCTACAAGAAGATCGGCTACTCAATATTCCTCTATAATATTACCGGTTAAATTAGGATTTCTCACGGGAGAAAACACTTCTAAGAAATCCGATTGTGTTAACCAACGCTGCCTTAAATCCCGCCCGTCGAATATTATACACTATGATGTGGGGTCTTAGGTAAAATCTTAAGTAAAATTTCTTCTGCAATCTAACCAAGTCTTTAGAATTCAAGTCGTTCATCTCCATGACAGCCTTACCATACCGTCTGTATTGGGACCAGTCATCAGTTAGCAACCTCAAACCGCCGTAACCCTCTTTCGCCAATTCATACAATTCAGACCCGGGGTACGGGGTCGTAATGTTAACGTAAGCTTGATAAACCTTAAGCTCGCGAGTCACAAACTTCAAAGTCTCCTCCACAGTCTCCCTAGTCTCAAAGGGGTGGCCTATCATCAAAGAGCAGCGAGATTCAATGCCCAATTCACTGCACCATTCATACGCCCTCTTCAACTGGCCGAGTGTTGTACCCTTCTTTATTGCGTCAAGAATCTTTTGGTTTCCCGATTCAACGCCGAAACTCAACCTCAACAAGCCAACACTCTTAAGCTCTTGTAAAATCTCCTTGTCAACACAGTCTGCTCTAGTATACCCCTCAAAAGTGAAATCCAAGCCTCTTTTCCTCACTTGCCTGCAAAACCGCAAAACCCGCTCTTTATTCAAAGTAAGGGTGTCATCCGAAAACATGAAGTGATTAATCGAAAACAGGCTTATGACTGATTCAATCTCATCCAAAATATCATCCACTAGCCTGTACCGCGGTTTACCTGGGAACATCGTGTCGACGCCACAGAAAATACATTGAAAAGGACAACCCCTAGTAGTAATTATCGAGGTTACGGGAACAAGGCCTTTACCCGGAATGCCCCAAATATACCGCCCAGTCTTCAGTAAGTCCCTTGCGGGGTAAGGTACAGACTCCAAGTTTTGTATTGGCTTCCGTCTCTTATTAACCGTTATCCTACCCTTCTCATCCCGGTAAGCTAAACCGGCAGTATCCTTCACATCTTTTCTCCCACATAAAACGTCAATCAATTCCTTGAAGGTATCCTCCCCCTCCCCTATTATCCCGTAATCTACGGCCTCAGACTCCTCCATGGTCTCCTTGGGCAGAGCTGTAATGTGGAATCCTCCGAGAACGGTCGTTATCTCGCCATTGACCTCCTTAACCTTCTCAAGAATTTCCCTTCCATTGGAATAAATCGGTGTTGTCGCTGAAACACCCACTAGATCGGGTTTCGCATCCCCAACTTTTTCCACAACCTTATCAATGGATAGACCCTCAACATCAGCGTCGAGTAAAACAACATCGTGACCTAAATCCCTTGCCACTGCCGCAATATAAGCCAACCCTAAAGGCATCTGGGGTTGGGCTCCGAGCTTTGCAGCTTCCCTGTAGGGGCCGTAGACTTCTATGAACGGTGGGTTTACGAGAAAAATCTTCATGTCAAACACGGAAAATTTTTTTTACGGTGCTACGCTTTCCTTCTCCTCACGTTATAAATTATCTCGTCCAGAATCCTTCGGTTTGAATTTACCATGTCGGTGACGATGCCAAGTATTATCAACTGAAATCCGACTATAAGGAGGATGACAGAGACTATGAGGTATGGTATCTGGTTGGTCGAGAATCCGATTATAAGGTATTTGAGACCACCGATGAGGCCTGAGATGAATCCCGAAAGGATTATCAGGCAACCCATAAAAGTGAACGGTCTCAACGGCTTGTAATCTAGATAAGTCTTCAACATGGCGTAACCGCACTTTGCGGCATACAAAAAAACGTTTGAAATAAGCCGGGATTCACTCGTCCTCTTTTTAAATGTTACCGGAACCTCCCGGATGGAAAGTCCCTGATGCGATGCCTGAATAATAGTTTCTTGGGTGTAGGTGTATGAAGACAGGATGTTCATCCTCATTGCAGCATCCCGGGAAAAAGCCCTGAAACCTGTTTGAGCGTCCGTAATCTTTGCCGACGATAAGAACCGGGTCATCTTGGTTGCGATGAAATTTCCTACTCTTTTAGTGTACGTCATCTCTTCGATTTTGCCTGCGAACCTTGAGCCTAAAACAATATCCGCTTTCCCGTCCATAATCGGCTTGACGAGTTTTCTAATCTCCTCACCAACATACTGTCCGTCAGCGTCAATGTTTATTATAATGTCGCCTCCAAGCTCGATTCCTTCGGAAAGCCCCCGTTTGAACGCCCAACCTAAGCCCAGATTCTGGTTGTGCGAGACGATCTTGTCTGCACCTGCTTTTTTCGCCTCAGAAACCGTGTTGTCGGTTGAGCCGTCATCAATCACGACAACTTCCACTTTATCTGCGATGTCTCTTGGTATGCTGGCAACAACTTCTCCTATAGTATTTTCCTCATTGAAAGCAGGGATTGCAACTACAACCTTCATTTTGACATGATTGACTTGAATTGTTCGGCAGCCTTCTTAGCATCATCCATGGAATTAATCTGGTTCATAAGATAACCTTTAGCTTGGGAGTGGTCTAATTCAACCAGCCCGTCCAACTCGTTATCCCTCACCTTCAAAAGATTCCATTGAGTTTGATTTAAAAGAACTTGAGACTCGATGAAATACTGTGCCTTAAAATAATTCTGTTTTTTAAGATTCACCACGATATCGCGGGCAGCCTGCCCTTCAGGGCCCACAAGCTTTTCAACAAGTGTTGCAAGATCATTGATTTGATAGTCCTCCTGATTGTTAAGCTCGATGATTTCGTTTAAAAGCTTCTCATTCGAATCTACAACAATCAACGCATCCTCAACAGCCTTACTCCTCTCGTTTTCGTCTAATTCATTAAACCCTAGTTCATACAATTTTGCCTGAGCGGTGCTGAATTGAGTCTGTTTTTGGCTGATTTCCATTGAAATGTCGACTAAATTGACATTCGCGTCGACAAAA
>Ga0265594_1000593_pt1 | contig 29511 bp, 15 predicted proteins | sample saktaG_11_FD_190147 | JGI IMG/M metagenome (GOLD analysis project Ga0265594, IMG submission 190147) | Saline water microbial communities from Sakinaw Lake, British Columbia, Canada - sak_2011_5_24_80m | ecosystem: Environmental > Aquatic > Non-marine Saline and Alkaline > Saline ... | reverse complement strand
TGTCGAAGTCAGATTGTTTATTATATTTGTTCCCTTTGGGTTTTCAGAGTTTCCCATATACTTCTTCAGATTTTCTTGCATTATCCCGATAGTGCTTTAAAAATCTTCCTCGTCTATGGAAAACTCTAAAAATCTTGATGCGAATGAATTAATAGAAGTCCCCTTAATATTATTTCGTAAATATTAATAATGTTAATAATATTCTGAAATAAATTCAGCATTACAGCATTCGGTATGACTATTAACCCCGTCAGGCAACTGCCTGATCCAATGGAGTAAACATTTTTTAATAAACTGAATAGTTCGTCAAAATAAATAGTTTATTTGTTACAAATCCTTAATATTATTTTTTTATCAGAAAAAGAAATGAAATAATTTTATAACTTTGTCAAAATTTTTTTTAATTAAAATATATAAATATGTTGTTTAATTTTATTTTATTAGGAATAATTGGTGGGCAGGAAATTATAATAATTGCAATAGTTTTATTGTTATTATTTGGCGGAAGAAAAATTCCCGAATTAATGAAAGGTCTCGGCAAAGGTATTAAAGAATTTAAAAAGGCATCCTCAACTGATGATGATGAAACATCAAAAAAGCTGGATGATATTTCAGATGAAATTAATGATAAAGTTCCTGACAAAGAGAAAGAAACAAAAAAATAATTTTGTAACCCGTTTACAATGTTAATTAAAAAAAACTTTGTCTGTTGTGCTTTGTGCTTTGTTATTAGTACTATTAAAGAAATTATTAGTGAGTTATCACCCAAATTAAATTTATCTCATTAAATAAAATTAAAAACAAAATACAAAACACAAAGAACATTTAATGATAAGCTTATGACTACAGTATGGCTATTAAATCATCAATAAAAAAAAATAAAAAAACTTACTGGGAGCATCTTGAAGACCTGCGTTGGCTGTTAGTCCGTATTTTTCTATCAATAACAATATTTTCAATTGTTGCATTTTTAAATAAAGATTTTGTTTTTAATAAAATTTTTTTATCTCCAAAAGAATCGTGGTTTATTACCAATCATTTATTATGTAACTTATCAAAAATATTATCATTGCCTGCACTGTGTATTAATAATACAGACCTTAAAATAATAAACATAACTCTTTCAGGACAATTTTATATACATATCTTAATTTCTTTTTTTTGCGGCTTAATACTTGCCTCGCCTTATATTATTTGGGATATATGGAACTTTATTAAACCGGCTTTAAACAAAAAAGAAAAATCAAATTCAAAAGGTGCTGTACTGGTATGTGCTATGCTTTTTTTAATCGGCATCTTATTTAGTTATTTTATTATTGTCCCTCTCACTTTAAACTTTCTCGGCAATTATCAGGTAAGCAATCTTGTTGAAAATAATATATCATTAAGCTCATACATAAATACAATAATATCAGTAACATTATCTGTTGGATTTGTTTTTGAGACACCTGTTTTAATATTTTTCCTGACAAAAGTCGGAATTATAACACCACAACTAATGCGAAAAAACAGAAAAATTGTATTTGTTATACTTTTAATTATTTCTGCAATAATCACTCCGCCTGATGTTTTTAGTCAGATACTTGTATGTATTCCTTTAATCATACTTTATGAAATTAGTATAAATATTTCAAAAAAAGTTTATGGGAAATTAAAAAATTCGTAACTTTGACAAACATTAATTTTCTTAACTTCTTTTGCCATGATTATTAAAACTAAAATAAATCTATTAATATTAATATTATTGTTTGCTACTGCTAATTGTAATTCTCAAAACACACAAAATCAGGAACCACAAACAAAATCAACAGACAGACAAGCCGTTGTGTCAGGGCAATTTTATCCAAGCAATACTGATGAATTAAAATCAATGCTTAAACAATTATTTTCTGATGCTTTGCCAAACCAAGGTATAAAAAATGTATTGGCAATTATTTCGCCTCATGCAGGTTATGTCTTTTCAGGTGAAGTAGCTGCTACAAGTTTTAACCAAATTGATTGGACAAAAGATTATGAAAACATTTTTATTTTAGGTCCAAGTCATTATGTATCTTTGCAAGGAGCGTCAATATATAGCAAAGGTAATTATATTACACCTTTGGGAACGGTTAAAGTAAATACTGAATTAGCAGAAAAACTTATTAAACAATATAGTTTTTTTAATTTTAACAAAGCTGCGCATCTGTATGAACATAGCATTGAAGTCCAGCTTCCTTTTTTGCAATCAGGCAGTTGCCTGATGAAAAAGGATTATAAAATTGTGCCGATTGTAATCGGCTCGCAAGACCCGAAAACTCTTAAAAAAATTGCAGATGCTTTATCACCTTATTTTAACTCAAAAAATCTTTTTATTATAAGCACTGATTTTTCACACTATCCAAGTTATGATGATGCTAAAATAGTTGATAAATTAACTGTTAATGCCATAAAAACAAATTCTCCCGGGACCTTACTTAATACTTTGAAATCAAATGCTGAAAAAAATATACCTAATTTGGTAACAAGTGTTTGCGGCTCATCAGCTGTTCTTACACTTTTATATATGACAGAAAATAATCCTGATATTTTAATTACTCCTGTTCAATACAAAAATTCAGGAGATACAAAATATGGAGATAAAAATAAAGTTGTCGGATATAACTCAATAATTTTTTCACTTAATAAAAAAACAATGAAAAATAATGAATTTAATTTAACTGAAAAAGACAAAAAGGACTTGCTTTATATTGCCCGGTTCACTATTGAACAATATATAAACAACAACAAGATTCCTAAAATTGATACTACAGATTTTTCAAAAACATTAATAACAAACTGTGGAGCATTTGTTACTTTACATAAAAACGGTGCTTTGAGAGGATGTATTGGAAGGTTTGATGCCAGCGAACCTCTTTATAAAGTTATACAGGAAATGGCTGTTTCATCTTCAACGCAGGACTATCGTTTTAACAGGGTAACTTCAAAAGAAGTCAGTGAATTAGAAATTGAAATATCTGTTTTAACTCCTATGAAAAAGATTAAATCTGTTGACGAAATTCAATTAGGCAGAGATGGTATTTACATTAAAAAAGGATTTGCTTCCGGCACTTTTTTGCCACAGGTGGCTGATGAGACAAACTGGACCAAAGAAGAATTTCTTGGACATTGCTCCCGTGATAAAGCAGGTATTGGTTGGGATGGCTGGAAAGATGCTGATATTTATACTTATGAAGCAATTGTATTTAGCGAAAAAGAGTTTAAATAATTAATAGAAGTCCCCTTATTAAGTCCCTTTAATATATAAACAGCTACAAACAATTTTTATTTTTCCCATCTTAATTTATTATCTGTGTCAGAATATATCTTTCCATTATCTAACAGCCATTGAATAACTTCTATTATCTTATCTTTATCTCCTATTCCAACAGATTTAATAAGTTCATCAACAGAGAGAGCATTTTCTCTTAAAACTGGTTTAATTTTATCAAGCACAGTATCAAACTCTAATTCACTCAAATTAAGTTTATTACGACCAATACATACATCGCATTTTCCACAACGTTTACTGTCTGTCTCACCAAAATATGAAAGTAAAAACTGGCTCCTGCATTTTGTTATCTCTGTTACATAATCTATAATTGCTTCTATTCTTTTTAAAGCTATATCTTTTCGTTTTATATAATTTTTTTTAGAGACATCAATATTTTTAGAATCTATTCTGCCATTACAAAACATTATTTGTGCCTTATCTGTTTGAGCTATATATGTAAGAACTTCTAATTTATGTAATCTTTTAAAGTATTCAATAATTTTATTCTTACTTATACCTGCTCTATTTGACAGTTCTGTTTCATTTACTTTAGCAAAATCATTAAATACACCTGTATAAGATCTTAAAACAATTTTAATAAAATTATCATAATTCGCATTAGCCACCTGAAAGCTATACAAATCTTCTCTGTTCATATTAAAATGAATACGGGAAGGTGAAAAAACAGCCTCTGTAACAACAATATATCCTTCTTTTTCAAGAAATTTTAGACAATTATAAACCATTAATGGTTTTAGGTTATAATTATTACAAAAATCAGCAATATCAAAGTCAAAGGTTACATCAGGACTAATTCCTACTGCAAGTTGAAAATAATTTCCCAAAGATTGATATACATTTTTTATCTTGTCAAAATCAGGATATGAAATGGATAAACTATGTTTTAAATTAATAATATCAGAGTCGGAAAACAATAAAACAGCATAAGCTTTTTTTTCATCTCTTCCTGCACGTCCTGCTTCCTGAAAATATGCTTCAACACTGTCAGGCAAGTCAAGATGAACAACAAAACGGACATTAGATTTATCTATTCCCATGCCAAAAGCATTTGTTGATACAATTATCCTGCTTGTGCCTTCCATCCACTCATTGTGCCTTAAATTACGAATTTTAGGACTTAAACCTGCATGATAATAATTAGCTTTAATATTATGTTTTTGAAAAAAAGAAGCTATCTCGCGGGTTTTGCGTCTGCTTCTGACATATACTATTCCTGTGCCTTTAACATTATTAGCAATATTTAAAAGTTTGTTCAGTTTATCTTCTTTTTTTAAGACCACATAAATCAAATTTTTTCGTTCAAAGCTTTTCCTAAAAACATTTTTTTCTTTAAAAAGGAGTTTTTCCTGAATATCTTCAACAACTTTTGGTATTGCTGTTGCTGTAAGAGCAAGGACAGGAACATCAGGCAATAACTTTCTTATCTCTGCAATTCTCAGATAAGGAGGGCGAAAATCATATCCCCATTGTGATATACAATGAGCTTCATCAACAGCTATAAGATTTACATTCATCTTACCAATTCGTGCTTTGGCTAATTCTGTCTCTAACCTCTCAGGAGAAAGATATAAAAACTTAACATTACCATAGATGCAATTATCAAAAGCAATATCTATCTCTTCTCTGTGCATACCCGAATAAATAGCAACAGCTTTAATACCTTTTTTCTTTAAATTTTCAACCTGATCTTTCATTAATGCTATAAGAGGAGAAATAACAATACACACGCCTTTTTTTGCAAGTGCAGGCACCTGAAAACATACTGATTTTCCTCCGCCAGTAGGCAAAAGAGCAAGAGTATCTTTACCTGAAAGAACAGAATTGATAATATCTTCCTGCAAAGGTCTAAACAAGGTATAGCCCCAGTATTTTATGAGTATCTGTTGAATTGTCAATTTATATGTCTGTTTTTATTTGCCTGCCCGAGGTATGATTATTATATTTGTATATATTTAATGCTTTTGAATTAATTTCAACTTTTTAATTTCAACTTTTCCAAAGTTTTAGAACTTTGGAAAAGTTTTTTCCTTAACAATCTTGATAGCGGTTTAGTATAAATTACCGGCTTCTTGTAACTATTTATTATACAATAATATTGAAAGAAATTAGATACATACAGGTTATTTTATATTAAAGTAGAATCTTCTTTTAAAGAAACTGTATCAGGTTTATGTTGTTCAATAAAAGTTTTAAAATCAAATTTTTTGTTTGACTTATACCATAAATCTATTGATTGTCCAAGATATAAATAATTATTTTTGTAACAGGCAGGTTTTTGTTTATAAACGCGGGCATTGGCAGTATCATCAATATTTTTAAAAATTTCTGATCCTATGTTTAAAGATGATTCTTTTAAATTCTTTATTGCTTCTTCTCTTGTCATTCCTAATAAGAATGGGACTTTGGTTTTTTCATGTTTTAAACCTTCACCAAGTATAAGGTCTATAATAGAGCCCTTTTCTATTCTGGTTTCCGGCACAATTATCTCTCCTTTATATTTTTGTTTTAGTACAGCATTTTTGGCTATATCGGGAATGTATTCTAAAGCACCTAATCTAAGTCCATAAATTTCAAGTGTTGCTGTTGCCTGTCTTAAAGTCAAGTCAACTAAATTTGGCATATCTACTTTCTCCGGCTGTTTGGCAACTATTGTTAAATATATCTTACGGTTATCTTTTACTTTTGTATTTGGTAAAGGGTCTTGTGCTATGACACTACCTTTTTCTTTACTGTTGTCATGGATAGAATCAACGATTATATATTTAAGATATCTGTCAGATGAAAATTTGTCAAGGTCATCTTCCGTTAGTCCTGTAAAATCAGGGACTGTAATAAATTTTCCATGCAAAGTATAAAAATCAAGAAATTTTAAAATACCCCATATTACAATAATAGTAAGAACAATTATTGCTGCAAGATTTGTAAGAAATCGTTTACTTTTTAAAATTTTAAAAAAACTCATTTGTTATTATAATTTAAGTTATTATATTTTGTGTAATAACATTAAGTCATTGGTAGTTATTTGTTTGCTACACTCACTGTCATTTGTTGTCATTTAGCTTAGCTGTCATTCAGTTGTTTATTGACAATCAATGACCCCGATACGCTTCGCTACGGGGCAAGCAATTAATGGCTATATGTTAAAATACTGTTTCAGGCAGTCGCCTGATAAATTAGCTCAAATTATTACGTATCACTGGTCTGTATTTCAGATATTATAGACAAAAACTATAAATATGATTATTTATTGCATATAATCAACAAAGATACAAATTAATTAGTTAAATATTATTTATTTTTATATTTGCCAAAAAAATATTATGATATGAAAAAAAATATTGCTTTAATTGCCGGTGGTGATTCAGGAGAATATGTTATATCAATAAAAAGTGCAGAACTTACCCGCAAAAATATTGACCATGATTTGTATAATGTATATACAATATTAATGTATGGAGGAAAATGGATATATAAAACAGAAGACAATACAGAAATACCTGTTGATAAAAATGATTTTAGTGTTACAGTAAAAGGCAATAAAATAAAATTTGATTGTGCATTTATTGTTATTCATGGCACGCCGGGTGAAGATGGGAAACTTCAGGGATATTTTGATATTTTAAATATTCCTTATACAACTTCTAATCTGTTAACATCTGCAATGACTTTTAATAAAAATGTTTGTAATACACTTGTTAATAGCTATGGCATTTTAACAGCAAAATCAATGCTTATAAGAAAAACAGATCCTATTATACTTAAAGATATATTATCAAAAATAACATTACCATGCTTTGTAAAACCCAATAAAGGTGGCTCAAGTATTGGTATGTCTAAAATAAATAAACAAAATGAATTAAAAAATGCTGTTGATATTGCTTTTAAAGAAGATGACGAAGTGTTTATTGAAGAATTTATTGACGGGACAGAACTCACCTGTGGTGTTATAAAAATAGATGATAAATTAATAACATTACCTCTTACGGAAATTGTAAGTAAAAATACTTTTTTTGATTATGAAGCAAAATATACAGCAGGAATAACTGATGAGATTACACCTGCCCGTGTTTCTGAAAAAATTGAAAAGCAATGTAAAAACACATCAGCATATCTGTATGACAAACTAAATTGCAAGGGAATAGTTCGCTTTGACTATATATTTAGTAAAAACAAATTATATTTTTTAGAAGTGAATATTGTTCCTGGTCTTTCAGAAAAAAGTATTGTCCCACAACAAGCAGAGGCAATAGGCATTCCAATAAAACAACTTTTTACTATGGTGATAGAAGAAGCTTTGAAGAAATAATATTAATTTATACTGTCAAAAGGTCATAAATTTTGCTTTTTTTAATCTTTCAATCTTTTTAAGTAATTAACAAATTTTTGGACTGCCAAAAAACGATGACTAATTTTATTTTTTTCTTCTAAACTCATTTCTGAAAAAGATTTATTATAACCATCAGGTTTAAAAACAGGGTCATATCCAAAGCCATTATTTCCTCTTTTTTGTTTAAGAATAACTCCATGGACAACACCTTCAAAAAGAACCTCTTTTCCTTTAATAATTAATGATATGACTGTGCGAAAACGTGCCTTACGATTTGTAATGCCTTTTAATTTTCTAAGAACTTTATTCATATTATCATCAAAATTTTTGTTTTCACCGGCATAACGTGCAGAATATATTCCCGGCTCACCTTTTAAGGACTCTATCTCTAATCCTGTATCATCGGCAAAACAATCTAATCCGTATTTATTATAAACATAAAAAGCTTTTCCTGAAGCATTGCCTTCAAGAGTATCACTATTCTCAGGGATATCATTAAAACAATTTATATCTTTTAAACTAAATATTTTAAACTGAACATTAACAAGATTACTGATTTCTTTTATTTTATATATATTGTTAGTAGCAAAAACAAGTTTTATCATATTTTTTTGGTCTATATCAATAAAATTTTATAACTAATCATTATTCTTCTATTTTCCCTTTAAGAGATTTAAAACCATTACCTAATATTTCGTTTGCATTTACCACAGTAAGAAAAGCATTAGGGTCAATATTATTAATATAATTTTCAAGCAAAGCTAATTCGCGTCTATTGACAACAGTAAAAATAATATTTTTTTTACTACCTTTATATATTCCTTTACCCGATAATAATGTTCCGCTTCTGTTCAAATTATTTGTTATTTTATCTCCTATTTCTTTGTATTTGTCAGATATTATGAACAAAGTTTTTTCATAGCTCATTCCTTCTAATACAATATCAACAACTTTTCCTGTTATAAAGATTACAATTAATGAATACAGAGGCACTTTCCAGTCCTTAAATATAATTAAACCAAACAATACCACAACAGAGTCAATATATATAATTAACTGTCCCAAAGGAAGTTTTGTGTATTTGGCAAATATCATTGCCACAATATCCGAGCCACCTGATGTAGCTTTTGATTTGAATATTAATCCTAATCCGAGACCAATTAACAAGCCACCAAAAATACAGGATAGCAATATATCATCCTTGACAAGTGGCTCTTCACCCCATAAATATGTGAGCCAATCTATAAATACTGAGGTAAGCACAAAGCCGATAATTGTTTTAACACCAAATCTTGGTCCTAGTATTTTTATTCCTATAATAGTTAATGGAATATTTAAAATTAGTCCCATCAAACCTATTGGAAATCCATTAGGGAAAAAAGATAAGGCACCTTTTGTAATATAATGAATAACAATTGATATTCCATAAACACCGCCAGGCACTATTTTGTTGGGTGATATAAAAAACACATAGCCAACAGCCATAATAAAAGAACCTAATAATAATAGGAAATAGTTTATAAACCATTTTTTTGAGAACATCTTTTCTTTAATAAAAAAGTTCATAATTATCTGATTTTTAGATTGTTAATTAATAATTGATTTTTAAAAAAGTTTGCAAATGTAAAGAGTTTTTCTACATAACAAATAAATTTGACAAAATATTATAATTATTTATATATTTGTCCGTCTTAGGCAGATATAAATAGAGTTTGTTCATAATATTGCTGGTAAACCGTTGAAACGGTTATATCTATATGATTTTTTTATTAACACCTCGTTGAAAGGAGGTGTTAATGATATAGAAATATTATTAACACCATGATTTATCAAGGTGTATAATAAATATCTCATTTTTTAGGGAGAAAACTTTTCCAAAGTTTTAAAACTTTGGAAAAGTTGAAATTAATTCAAAATAGATACATTTTTTTATTATATTAAAAAAACAAAAGATAAAGATGAACACATTATTGATTACGCTTCAGGATGAAAAAGAAGTGATAGGCGTAAAATATCTTCATTATACATTGATAAAAAATGGCTATAATTCGTTTCTCCTTTATCTGCCTTTTTTGGATTTTGACAACAAAAATGTTTTAGATGAAATAAAAAAAACTATTTCTGACATATCTCCCGGTTTTATTGGTATTAGCTTAATGTCTATTAATTATTATAAAGCATGCGATTTAACTAAATATTTAAAAAATAATTTTAGCAATATTCCAATAATATGGGGAGGAATACATCCGACAGTTGCTCCTGAAATGTGTTTAAAACATGTTGATTATGTATGTATTGGCGAAGGAGAAAAAACTATTATTGATTTTGCGAATGCTGTTAAAAATAATTCACAAAATAAAATAAAAGGCATTAAAAATCTTTGCTATTTAGAAGATGGTAAAATAAAAAGAAATCCATTATATCCTCTTATTGATAATCTGGACGAAATTCCATATTATGAATTTATACCTGCAAATACTTTTATTCTTGATAAAGGGAGAATACAGGTTCTTAATAAGAAACTTTTTAAAAAATATTCATTATATTCCGGAAAGACATATACTGTCATTAGTTCAAGAGGTTGTCCTTTTCATTGTACATATTGTATTAATAATTTTTATTTGAGGCTGTATAAAAAGAATAAAGTAAGACGAAGAAGCGTAGAAAATATCATATCTGAACTTGAAAAAGCAGTAAATGAATATCCTGAAATAGAGTTTGTTAATTTTGAAGATGATAGTTTTTTATCAGCTGGTATGGATTATTTAAAGGACTTTTGCAAAGCATATAAAGAAAAGATAAAAAAGCCATTCATAGTTCACGGCATACCGATTTATATTAACAAAGACATGATAAGAATTCTGAAAGATGCAGGATTATCATGGATTAATCTGGGTTTGGAAAGTGGAAGCGACAGAACTCTTAAACAAGTGTTTAAAAGGAAATCATACAGATCTGATTTTCTTAAAGCTGCTAATATTATAAAAGAATTTAAAATACCTGCTTTTTATGATGCTATTGTGGACAATCCTTTTGAAAAAGAAGAAGATGAACTTGATACACTAAAAACTATTATTGATACGCCGACACCTTTTATATTAAGGGTTGTTTCATTAACTTTTTTTCATGGCACAGAAATATATGAGCGGGCAAAAAAAGAATGTCCTGAAAGAATAGAAGAAACATGTCCTAAATATAATTTCGTTTTAGTTGAAGATAAAAGTATTAATCGGCTTATAAAAAGTGCACCATATCTAAGTAAGAGATATATGAACAAGATGATACATCTGTATAAACAAAATCCAACAGGACTTAGATTTAAAACAAATTTGGCTGTTATTAATAAATTTTGGGTTGTGATGATATTAATGCCTGTTAGCTATTTTTCTTTAATAAGATTATCTTATAATGGCTTTTTCTTTAAATTTTTAAAAAATTTTTCTAAAATGTTGTTTTTTTATTATTATAGTCATATATATTACTTGTTTTCACATAAATATAAATATTTTTACAAATATCCTTTTTAAAAAAATATAAATGCCACAGATTGACAGATTACATAAATCGTTACAGATGCACAAAATATTTATAAAATTTATTGATTTGCTTTTCATACCTTTTTATAAGTGGTTGAATTTCTGTCCTTTAAATATTAAATTTGTAAATTATCCTGTTTATAAACAAATACAGTTTATACACTTTAAAAGCATTTGTAAATATCATAACTTTAACGAAACAGTTAAAATAAATATTAATAACAATATTCATTTTCAATTAATATGTAATGCAGGCAATGGCTTTTCTCAAATGCAATTAATACAAACAGGTATTTACGAAAAAGATATTAGAAATATCATATTGCAAAATTTAAAAGAAAACAATATTTTTGTTGATATAGGTGCTAACATTGGATATTATTCTGTTTTAGCTTCAAAAATATTAAAAGATAAAGGCAAAGTGATTTCATTTGAGCCGGTTAAGGATACTTTTAATAAATTAATGCAAAATATTAAGTTAAACAATATCAATGAGCAGTTTACTGCTTATAATTGTGCATTAGGAAACAAGACAGGAGCAGAAAATATTAACATGCATAAAGAATCAGGACATAATTCTATTGTTCGCATAAGCAAATCAAATAATACAAGCAAAGAACAAATTGAAATAAAAAAGTTTGACCAACTTGTAAATTTAAAAAACAAAGATTTATTTATCAAAATAGATGTTGAAGCTTATGAATTTGAAGTGCTGAAAGGTATGGAAAATACTCTGAAAAATAATAATTGCAAAATAATATTTGAGTTTAGCCCGATATTTTATAAAGATATATCTGATGATTATATTAATTATAGCATAAATATTTTGGACTATTTAAAAAAAGCTGATTATCAAATATTTGATATTAAAAAAAATAAATTAATTAAGATAAATGATAATAGATTGTTTGTTGTTAATTTAAAAGAAGAGCAAGTTAATTTATTTGCAAAAAAGTTAGAGAATACGTAAATTACAGGTTTTTTTTATGTCAAAAAGCAAAAAAATAAAAAATACAGATAAACAAAAATGGTATTACATACTGTTTTTTGTGGTTTTTACATTTATATTATATGGAAACATAATATCAAATGATTATTCCTTTGATGATGATTTTGTAACAAACACTAATCCTGTAATTCAAAAAGGCATAAAAGCCATACCGCAAATATTTACATCTTTATATTCTGATAGAAATAAGTTGGAATATGGCTATCGTCCTATTGCTATGTCCTCTTATGCTATTGAATATCAACTGTTTGGCTTAAATCCGCATATAAGCCATCTGATTAACATTTTGCTTTATGCTTTCACAGGTATTTTCTTATTCTTTTTACTTAAAAAACTGTTAAAAAATTACAATATTTTATTCCCTTTTGCTATAACATTATTATTTCTTGCACATCCTGTTCATACCGAAGTTGTTTGTTGTCTGAAAAATCGTGAAGATTTATTAAGTTTTTTGTTTTCATTAACAGCATTATATCTATTTGTTAAATATACTGAAAATCAAAAGGTTACAAAGATATTATTAGGATTACTATCTTTTGTAATTGCTTATTTGTCCAAAAAAAATGCTGTTACTTTTTTAATAATCATTCCTCTTGCTATATATTTTTTTACAAAGACCTCTTTAAAAAAGACAATAATGTTATTTGCCTTCTTAATAATAACTGTTATTATAGTAATATTTGTTCCCAAACTCTATTTGCCTGTTGCTGATGCACAAAATTTTTTTTGGCAGAACCCTTTATTCTTTGAAAATAATTTCTTAATAAAATTTTCAACAGGAATGTATGTTATGCTATTTTATCTGAAATTATTGATAATTCCACATCCATTGGTTTATTATTATGGATATAATATGATTCCTGTTGTCAACTTGTCAAATATATATGTAATAATATCTTTTGTCTTTCATCTGTCAATATTTATTTACGCAATAGTTAATTTTAAGAAAAAACATATATTATCTTTTGCCATCCTGTATTATCTAATAACAATATCAGTGTTTTCAAATATATTAGTTCCTGTAGCGTGTATTGTTGGTGAACGACTTATCTACTTCTCTTCGCTCGGATTTTGTATAATATTAGCATTTTTATTATTTAAAATCACAAAAATAGATATACATAAAGATTTTATTCCTTTTAAAAAAAATAATAAAATAATAGTTCTGTTAGTAATAATATTAATACCTTATTCTATAAAGACAATATGCCGCAACAAAAATTGGAAAGATTATATTACATTGTATCAACACGATATTAAGTATAATATAAAATCTGTAAAAGCAAATGAATTATATGCAAGTGCTTTGATGACAAATGTCAAAAAAAATATTGCTAAACTTGACTATGATATTCAAAACAGAACAAAAAATAATACAGAGATAGAAAATGTAAAAAGACAGATAGAACAAGATATAGAATTATCAATAAAACATTTTAAACAAGCTATTAAAATATATCCTTTGCATACTTCATCTTTAAATAATTTAGGTTTAATATATTTTAAAAATTATAATCAATATGATAAAGCAGTTTATTATTTTAAAAAAGCTGTTAATGCGAGTCCTAAAAACTATATGGCTTATGCTAATCTGGCATATTCTTATCAGATGTTAAATGATTATAAAAAAGCAATAAAATATTATAAGAAAGCTATTGACTTAAATCCTGAATTTGTAGATGCTATATCAATGCTTGCTGATTTATATAATGGGTTGGGATATTTTGAAACCGCTATTGATTTGAATAAAAAAATAATTAAAATAGATAATACTACTGACAAACCTTATATTAATTTAGGCAACTATTTTTTAATGAAATCCGATACTTTTACTGCTGTATTTTGCTGGGAAATGGCAATAAAAAAAATGCCTGTAAATTATAAATTATGTAAAAATTTAAGTCGTTATTTCAGACAGACAGGAAATTTAAAAAAAGCTGATTTATATTATAAAAAGGCAATTGAATCACGAAAAATTATTAATAAAAAAATGACCAAACAATAAGGAGATTAGAAAATAATAAAATTAGAAATTTGAAAATGGATACTGGGAAATTAAAAGAAATTTTCTGTTTTCAAAGGAGGAATTCAATCTATCTAAACAGAATTTATATATTTAAAGTCATATATTTCTTCTTTCTTATCAAAATAATTATCCCAACAAATATATTTAATATACCAATGATAATGCTTACTTTAACAATTCCCCAGAGCGGTATCATATAGGTTGTAACAATTAAAGCACCTATTGCCGAACCCAATAAATCAGCACTGTATATTTTTGCAGTTATTAATGCAGTATTTCCTTTTTGTATTTTTGAAGCAAGTGAAAATTCTATACCTGTTAATGTTGAAATAATCAGAGTTAATATGCCAAAAGTAATATGCGTAAATATCGGATTAAGATTATATGATTTTAGCATTAATAAGACCATTGGCAGTAGCAAAGAATATAAACCGATTATAAACAAAATTTTTGTGTAATTATTAAGATTTGCTTTATGTAAAAATTTATGTGTCCAAAATGAGCCAATAGCAAGTCCGAGCATAAAAATAGTGATTATAATACCTGTGATTTGAAAAACATATCCATAAATAATCTGGAATGATATTAATAATATTATTTCAATAGAAGAGCCGGCAAAGCCCGCTGAAAATAAACCAAGATTGATAATATTTAATCTTGCAACAATTATTATTAAAAACAATAGAATAATTATTGCTAATATCTTAAAATTTGATTTAAAATAACTTAGCCAGTATAATAATTGATTATAGTATGAAACAGGTGTAAAATCTTTGTTTATTGCTACATTTTGGCTTAAATTATTTAAAATATAATCACTTCTTTGTTTTAACAGGTTGTCGTCAATATAATATTGGTTTACATATTCATTATCAATGCCTTTTTTTTCTACTAATTTGACTATGTTTAGATCTAATTTTTTGTCAGAAGCAATAAAATAATTTTTTTGTCCAGGGACAATAATGATATTTTTAAATGATTGTTGTAATGTCTTGTATAATACTGAATTAATTTGTCTTGCCTCATCACTGATATAATTTACAGTTGACATTAGACCCGTTGATATAACTGCATTTTTATTTAATTTCTTTTTTAACTCATTAAAAAATTCAGCAGTATAAAATCTGTTTATTTGAGTTGTTGTTGGTTCAGGCAGGTTTATTATTGCTACATCATATTTTTTTTTTGTTTTTTTTACGTATAGTCGGGCATCTTTATTAATAATATTTACTTTTTTATTTTTTAATGAACTATCATATTTTTTGCCTATTTTGGTAATCCATTTATCAATCTCAACATAATCTATATTTTTTACATCATATTTTAAAATTTCATTTATAATACCTGAAATGCCGCCTGATATTAGTAAAATGCTTTTCGGATTTTTATGCTGGAGCATTGCATAATGTGCATCTTCCTCAATTTTTATAATATCATTTGTTGAAAAAAGAAGGACATTATTTTCATAAAAATTTTTTTGTTCTCCTTGCGAGGTAATAGCCAAATTACCATAAGGCGTATCTTTTTGAAAAATCAGTTTTTGATTAACATACAGATTCGACTTTGTGAGATAATCTAAATTAAAACGAAAACTTACAGCAATAAAAAATATTGACAGAAGTATGATTATATATCTTGTAAATTTTATTTTGTATTTTAATGAGAGTAAAAAAGCAATAACAAAATTAATTATCATTATTAATAATAAACTTGAAAAGGTCTTGAAATAAAAGATTAGGAAAACATTAAAAATCAAGCCACCTGTAATACTTCCTATTGCTTCAAGAGAATATACTTTACTTATAAAGTTTGTTTTGTAATTATCTGAAATAAAGCAAGTTAACAATGTAAATGAAAAGCCGGATATTAAACAAAATGGCAGTAAAAAAGCAAATGAGGTATAAAAAATTTGAATAATACTAATCATGCTGCCAACAGTAAAAATAATGTTTCTTAAAAAATATATACTAAAAACAGTAATAAAAGGTATTATTCCCAATAAAATTTGTGAAAAGATAATAAGTTTGGATTTGTTGTTTACTTTATTGATATTTTTTCCTAAAAATGCACCAAAGCCGGTTATCAGCATCCAGTTGGCTAATATTATTCCAATAACTAATTCATTTCCATAAAAAACTGACAAAAATTCCCGCAACAATATTATTTGAGTAACAATACTTGTCAATCCCAATGTTATTACTGAAAACCGTAATTTTTTATCAATTATTTTTACTGTTTCGGTATCTTTTTCAATAATTTTTTCCTGAAATTCGGTTTTTTTCAGACCTGATGATTTAGTATTTTTTCTTTTAAATATGTTTTTAAAATATTTAAAATGCCATGACAAATGAAATATTGCAATAATTGTCATACCAATACCAAAATTTACATGCCAGATTAATATTCTTTTTAAAAGAGGCAGGTCTAATTTGTAGTTAATTTGAATAACTAATATAATTCCAAGTATGGCAGAGATGAGAAAAGTAATAAGTAATAATAAATTCCATATTTTTTTATGCGTAGATTTTTTAATGATATTTAATCTTGATGAGATAAACGAGATTAAATAAGCAATAAAGACAATAGCACTAATAGTAATTAAATAATATGGAGAGTTCATTATTTATGTTCTAAAAAATTAATGAAGATATTAAAATATTAAAAGTCATTAAAAATTTTATTTTATCTCATATTTATATCCAATGCCTTTAACGGTCTTGATGCAATTAGTTCCTGTTTTTTCTCTTAATTTTCTAATATGGACATCAATAGTTCTGTCTCCGACAATAACATTATTTTCCCATATTTTAAAAAAAATTTCCTTTCTTAAAAATACTTTATTTGGCTTGGAAATAAGTAAATTTAAAATGCTGAACTCTTTTTTTGTCAAACTTATTTCTTTACCTTGTTTAATAACAATATATTTTTCTTTATCAATGACAATATCGCCAAATTTTACTGGCTGTGATAATTTTTTTTCTGTTTCAAAATTATATCTGCGGAGCAAAGCTTTTATTTTACTAATTAAGATACGAGGTTTTATAGGTTTTGTAATATAATCATCAGCCCCGGCATCAAGACCTGCAATTTGCGAATAATCTTCTCCTCTTGCTGTAAGAAAAACAATAATTGAATTTTTTAAACTTTTTATTTTTTTTATTTCCATACATGTCTCTATGCCATCCATTTCAGGCATCATCACATCAAGAATAATTAAATGCGGATTTGTTTTTTTTGCCAAATTAATTGCATCTGCTCCATTATCAGATATAAAAATTTTATAACCTTGTTTTTTTAAATTATACCCAAGAAATTCTAAAACATCAGGTTCGTCATCAATAAGCAATATTTTATATTTATTATTTTCCATATTGAGATAATAGTCAGTATTAAATGTTTGATAAATTTTGCGTAATAATCATTAAGGGTTTGTAACAAAATAATCTATTTATTTCGGCAAGCTCAATGCGTCGCATTTTGACTCGTTCTTTTGCCTTTTTTCTTCGTTACAAAATCTTTAAATAGCTATGCTATTCGCAAATTTTCTGCCTTGAAAAAAAACAAAATAACTTTGTCAATTCTGTATACTTTATTTTGTTACAAGCCCTAAGTCATTAATTGTCATTAACCATAAAGCCATATTGAGATATAAAGATTGACAAAAACAAAATTTATAACCTTTAACAGTATAAACAAAACCTGTCAGGTAAAAATTTTACATATAAATAATCTTTTCTCTTGCTGTTATTTTATTATCTGACGAGTAAATCTGTATATAATAAATTCCCTTTGATAAATTGGCCGGTTGCCAGTTAACAAAATTCTGTTTCGGTGAAATATTTATACTTTTAACTAATATTTTAGCACTGTTATATATTTTTATTGTTGATTTTTTAAGGACATTAAATTCAATAGTAAATGTATAATTAGATGGATTTGGATAAACTTTTAATGTGTTATCTGCTTTAATATTATGTCTTATATACGACTGATTTGGCTCACCTATTGCTAATGTATATTCTCCTTTTTTAAAATTGTCTGTTATTATATAACCTGCATTAGGTGATCCTGCCTTAATAAAAGGTGTTATTTGCCAATCATCAGAAGCATCTTTACGATACAGTAAAATTAAAGAGTCCGCTGAATCATCTGTCGGCAAAAATGTATTATCAAGATAACCACTACTCATACTATTTGTTCTGTTATAAAAAAATTTTCCCTGTGCTTCAAAATTATTTGGAAATATACCATCAACTTTCCAATATCTATAATCAGACAATCTGAAAATGTCAGGATTAGGATTTTTTAAAGAATCTGGCACAACCCAATTATGCGTTACCCTTACAAAAGCAGAATCTGTAATCTGTGTTACATTGAGTTTAAAATATGTTGTAGTAAAATCTGTTTCGCCTGTTGTCTTAATTACTTTATAAAAATCTGTTGTTGCATCACATATTTTTTCATCAAAATCAACCATAACTATTTCAGGCATAAAAGGAACATTAAAAACTTTATTACCGTATTCTCCCGAAAACATTATAGTATCAGTAAATTGTTGCCAGGTACTATCCATAAATGTTATTTCTACTTTATTAGAGTTAGCAAAAATTGTGGTTTCTTTTAATTTTTGTCTCATAAAAATATTTACATCATAATTTTGCCCGTTCTGACTAACAAAAAATGAATCAACTGAAAAGTGAGGAAATCCGGGAGCAAGCACCCAAAAGTCAAAAAAATCATTCAAATCAATACCTGAATAAGAAGAGAAAAAATCTCTCAGCTCTATTGTTGACACATGATTATAAGCAAAATGATTTAAGTAAGCTTTAACAGTATTAAAAAATATACTATCTCCCATATAACCTCTTAATGTATGGACAACGCAAGCGCCTTTATCATATACAGTGCTTCCGTAAGTATATTCAGGAGCCACTCCGCTAATAGCCATATAGCCATTATCATAAATATGAGTAAATTGTAACACTTCTTTATGTCTGTTTCTCATATTTGTTTTATATGCTTCTTTGCCATAAAGTCCTTCTCTATATAAAGATTCGTTAAAAACAGCCCATCCTTCGTTTATCCACATCTCTGAAGCTGATGCACAGGTTATCAAATCACCAAACCAGTGATGAGATAATTCATGAGCATACAACCATTCATAAGTTAAACTCCCTTCAATACAAGCACTTGGATAAGCGATATTTGTGGCGTGTTCCATTGCCCCAGAACTAAAAGGGACACCAACATATCCAACTCTTTCCCAGCTATAAGGTCCCCAATGTTCTTCATAAACTGTTAATATATCTTTCAGATTGGCAAATGTTCCGCTAACTTTTGCAGTATCAGAAGGTCTTACATATATAGCAACAGGTATTTGTCCGTTTATGCCATTAAAAGTATCTTTTACTCCAACATAATTGCCAACCGCAACAGAGGCAAGATATGAAGGAATTGTATTTGATAAGTTCCAATGATATGTTATAGTGCTGTCAGGATTATCATTTTCCGAAATTAATGTTCCGCCACATACAGCCATCTTATCATCATCTGTTGTTATATAAAAATCATAAGTTGCTCTGTCAATAAAATCATCAACACAGGGAAACCATACTCTGCCATAATTAGGAGGAACTTCACCTATACCTATTCCTATGCTATATGCAAAAGCACTATCACTACTAAAATAAAAACCGCCATATCCGGAAGAAGCTGTCTCAGGATGCCCATGATAAAAAATCTTTACACAAATTGTATCTCCTGTATTAATAACATTTGAAAGAGGAATCTGCAATATGGTATCATTATAATTAAATGATGAAACTGTTGTATCGTTTACTAAAATTGAATCAATGGTTAATGCAAGCAAATAAAGAGGTATATCACTTATGCTGTCTGTTTTGGGTGTTATGGTTAAGTCAGTATATCCCTGTATGTTTTTTTGCGACAAATGAACAACATCCAAATGAATATTATAATGCAAAACATCAATAGAATCTCCTATAAACAGTTTATTATTGATATTAGATGCTAATATTATATTATTAATAAAAAAGGACAAAATCAAACAAAAAATTATTTTTTTATTGTTCATTTTTTAAGTTTTAGTTACAAATATTTAAAAATTACAAATAAAAGACCATCTGATAAATTTTACAGGACAGGCAAAAGTAAAAAGATAAAAGCAAAAAAACAAAAGAATTAAGAATTAAAAAACAAATTAGAAACCAAAGATGGACGACAGAACGATAAGTTATTCTTAAAAACATCATTTTTAAAAAAAAATAATTTATTTTTAATTTGGATTATATAATTAAAAAGTATATCTTTGTAGATTATTTGTTTTGATTAATCTTTAACCATAAAATTATAATAATAATGAAAAAAACAATAAATTTGTTATCATTTATTATGCTCATAGCAATTTTGTATAAAAATACAAAAAAATAGTAATGAATTAAAATATTATACAATTAAAAAAAAATTTCAATAATAATAAGGGTTAACAAAAATATGTTAAATAAAAAACACTTGACATTTGATAAAAAATGTTTATCTTTGTAAAATCAAATTTTATCTTTATAATTTATTAAATCCAAAATTATATCAATTATGAAAAAAACAATAAATTTATTATCATTTATTATGCTCATAGCATTGAGCATATATTTTCAAAAATTAAACGCACAGGAAATTGCTGTTCAGCAATGGGTGGCAAGATATAACGGACCCGACTCATTGCAGGATGTAGGAATATCCATTGATGTTTTTGATAATGTATATGTGGCAGGCACAAGTAAAAATATTACAATAATAGGGGGTAATAAGAGTGACTATGTTACTATAAAATATGACAGAGATGGTAATGAGATATGGACACGCAGATATGATGGACCTGGTAATGAGAAAGACAAAGTGGTAGATATGTTAGTGGATAAATATTCCAATGTATATGTAACAGGAAGGAGTTGGAAATTTGGAAATTATGACGACTGGGCTACTATAAAATATGATACTTATGGTAATATTCAATGGACCAGTCATTTTAACGGACCTATGAGTGGGGATGATGAACCATTTGCTATGACAATTGACGACCAAGGCAATATATATATAACAGGTTATTGTACTTATTATGGCAGTGAATACGTAGAAAACAAAGTTTTTAGTTATACCACTGTTAAATATAATTCTGATGGTGTGCAGCAATGGGTGGCATATACTTTGCCTCCTGATAGTATGGGAACTAATATTGCAAAAGCAATAGTAACAGATACTCTTGGAAATGTATATGTAACAGGAACAAGTAACGGAGAATATTCTACTGTAAAATATAATTCCAATGGAATACAATTGTGGGAACAGCGATACAGTGTCGGCGTATATACAAATATATTTAATATACAAGTTTTGGGTGCTCAAGATTTAATACTAGATGAAAATAACAATGTATATGTAACAGGTCTTACATCCAAAAGTGAATTGTTATACTATTGCACAACAATAAAATATAATACTTATGGTGTTGAGCAATGGAAAAATGAGTTTAAAGGTATTGGGGCCGCTTTAGGACATGCAATAACAACCGATAATGAGCATAATATACTTGTAACAGGAGCAAACCTTACATACTTTGACCCGGCAACAGGCAATCTTGACTTTGATTATCTAACTATTAAATACAGTTCTGACGGAGTTCAGCAATGGACAAGCATGTATGGAGGCAATGCTGCCGGATATGATATGGCTTGGGCAATAGCAACAGATGCACATAATAATGTATATATAACAGGAGGCATAACAGATACAATATGTGATTATTATGAACCGTCATTTGAAGACCCATCTCATTGTGCAACAGTTAAATATGATAAACATGGCAATCAGATATGGACAAAAAAATACAGAGGACTATTAGCAGGTCCCGGCGGTGGCAGAGATATTGCCCTGGATGAGCAAAACAATGTATATGTAACAGGAGCCAGCATAGGAATAGAAACAGACCTTGACCTTATTACAATTAAATATCACCAGTACCCGGCAGGGACTTTTTGTATTAATGCAATATCACTTAGCCCGGATACTATTTGCCAGAGTGATGATTATGAAATAACAGGCACACAACTATGGTTTAAATTTATTGCTGACACAACCAGTAGCATAATAAGTGTTATATTACCACAAAATACTCCTGTTGCTGATATCAGGGACTTATATTTATATCAGGGCTCTTGCGACAGTTTGCAGCAAATAGCACACAAAGGTCTGGACAATGGAGACAGTTTAACTATTACTGCAAGTAATTTAACAACAGGCAATACATATTATATTAAAGTTGAACAGCAACAGGAAGTTAATGGTTATTTGGGGGTTTGTGTTAAAGATGTAAAATTGCCTCCAAAAACCGGATTAAGTTGTGAAGAAGCAATTGAAGTCAACATAACTGAAACATGTATAACACAAACTTACCGGATACAAAGTAAAAAAATGTGGTTTACCTTCCCGGCTGGTGCCACTGATGTTCAGATAGAAATCAGCTATCCTGCGGATTTACCCTGTGCTCAAATAAAAGCAATTAAATTATGTTCAGGCAATTGTGATAGTTTGAATGTACTTGCAGTAAAAAACGGACTTACATATACAGCAGATGGTTTAATACCAGGTAATATTTATTATTTGGAACTAAAAAGAAGTATTCAGGATACAGGATATTTTAATTTATGTATATATAAAGAATTAACTCCGAAAACCGGATTAAGTTGTGAGCAGGCAATTGATATACCCGTAACTAATGCTTGTGAGCCACAAACATATATGTTACTTCGCCCAAATAAAAAGAAGTGGTTTGGTTTTGTGCCGGATTACTCATCTGTTCAAATAGAAGTTAGTCCGCCGTATGGTGAATTATATCCTGCTTTAATAGATAAAATATTTTTATATGATGGAAATTGTGACAGCTTGATTTTAATATATCAAACCAGTGAGCTTAATTTTATTGCAGATAATTTAATACCCGGAAATAAATATTATGTAAAAGTTAGAAGCACAAAAAAAACTTTACTGGAACAACCACCGGGACAAATTGGAATTAAGCCGGAATTTATAGATACTACTTATTTTGATTTATGTATTCATTATTTATTAACTGCTGATGCAGGGGAAGATAAAATAATTATTTTAGGTGAAAGTACAGAAATAGGAGGAAATCCAACAGCAATCGGTAGCTTCCCTCCCTACTCTTATAGCTGGACTCCAATTACAGGATTAGATAATGCCAATATTTCCAATCCAATAGCATCTCCAGTACAAAATACTACATATATTGTAACAGTTACAGATTCAAATAATAATACTAATACCGATACTGTTGATGTTATAGTCCAACGTCATATTGACATTGGGAAAATTGATACTTTAATGCAGGATACTATGGGATTAATTTTTGATAGATTTGGAAATATATATACTTATGAAGATATAAAAAGAACTCAATCAGGACAAAAACAAATTAATACCTGTCAGGCAGGAATATTTGAGTTAACTTTTGTAGGGGATGATTTTGATACTCATCCTGATGCACAACCAATGGAGCATGCTATATGTCAGGTATTTACTGATTTGTCTGTATTAATTAACCATTCACAATGTAATGGAACAGATCCAACAGTTTATATACAGGTGAATGCTATTGTAGTTGATACACCGGGATTAGCTTCTGCTACTCCATTTTATCATATATGTTGTCCCAATGATATTACAGGCATAATTGAAAGTGATGTCTGGAAAGCAATTAATGGAGGAGTTAATAACCCTGATGAATTTGACGGGGTAATAAATGTGCCTTTTGATATCTCTGTATATAATGGTGCCACATGGAATTATGTTTTAGAAGGAACCCCTTCTTCAACACCACCACAATATGATATTTATTCAGTAATGCTGCATGAAGCAATTCATACTCTTGGTTTTGCATCATTAATTGGAGCTAATGGACAAAGTTTATTACAGGGTGCCCCTGAGCATTATTCAAGGTTTGATACATATTTACATAGTAATAATGATGCAGATAATTTTATATCCTGGGATGGTTGTTATGATGCACATTTTAACTTATCAACTGATGTTATTACTTCCGGGTGTGAAAATGTAGTTTTTGACGGAAATAATACTATCTTCCCACAACCTGTTTTTGCTCCTACCGACGGTTATATGCCAGGTTCCAGTTTAAGTCACTTTTTTACTAATTGTGGAGGCATTCCTACTAATAATTATGTTATGCATCCTGCAATAGGAGTTGGACAACATCATAAAGTCATAACACCGGAAGAAGTAAGAACTTTGTGTGACCTTGGATATGAGACAACAGGAAATTTTGGCGATGGAAGTTTAGATTTTCATATAACCGATGGGGGTCTTCCATCCTGTGGTGAAATTGTTGCCGGAGTTAATGATGGGTATGAATTTACATGTACTAATGAACAATATATTGTTGAATCATGTCCTGATAGTACAATTACTATATCACCGCTTGAAAATGATATAAATGCTGAAACTTATGATTGCTTGGAGATAAAATGTGGAAACGGTAATATATTAAATAGTGATGGAATAAGTTTTGAATTTGACCCTGTTGATAATAGTTTAAGTATAGTAACTTTAACATATATACCTGTTGGACAGGCACCAAATCATATAAGAGGAAATATAACCTGCATACAAATATTAGTAACTTTCTGTGGTGAAGAAACCTGTGCTACCCTTGAAGATTGTAACCAGCTTTGTAATCCTGATTTTTCGGACTTAACTGTTCCTTTTGATGACCTGGATGGTATTGATTTTGAGGTTGGATACGTTGTTTCTTGGACACTCTCGCATGGTACGCCTAGAATTGACGGAACTCCTGCTAATCCTTGCGCTGAGATGTGGTCGCTAGGACAAGATGCTGAGGGAAACCTCGGGTCATGGGGAGAGGGTATTATTACAGGAATTAATGTTCAACCTAATATGGATTATATATTTTCATATAGAAGAAAATGCTCTGCTTACTTCTTTGCTCCTTTAGATAATATTCATGTATATCTAATTCAATCTGATAACTCACCTGGTATTCCTAATCTTTCGGATGAAACTACTCCAGGTGTTCCGGCAACAAATGTTGAAATTCTACAGGAAACAGATGTCCCTGATAATAACCAATGGCAACAAGTAGTTGTATGTTTTCATACACCGAACGATGGAGAAGTATATGACTGGTTATGGATATATCCGGAACAAAATCCAGGGAGCGGTCAATCTATTTTACATGTTGATGATGTTGAATTAATAGAAGATAATTTTGATTTAGGGGATGATATTTCAATTCCTTGTGGTTATACAAATATCGGAAATGTTTTTTGTGCTGTAGCAAATACTTCTTATGAATGGACAGTAATAAATGGAGATATGGGTTCAATTGATGATGTGAATATTGCTGAATCGCAGATTTCTGTTAATCCTGAACTCATAACTACTTACCAGTTAACAAGAACTTTCCCTGATAATCCATTGACTGTAACTTTTCCGGATCCTGTTATTTGTAATTTAACAGATGATATTACAGTTGAAGTTACTAATCCTGTTGTTGCAAATATTACTATTACTAATCCAACCTGTGGTATTGGAAATCTTGGAACAGCTACTGCCAATCCTTCGGGTGGCACTCCTCCATATTTATATGAATGGAATATAAACGGAACAATTTATATTACTCAAACTGTTACAGAACTTGAACCAGGAACTTATACTGTTACTGTAACTGATGCTAATGGTTGTACTGATACTGAATCAGTTGAAATTTATGAACTTGGTGGGTGGCCTGTTCATTTTGACAGTAATTATGGATTATTATACAATTCTGGTAATAATAACGTCCCTCAATATGGAATAGATTTATCGTCTGACAATGATGGGAACATATATATTGTCGGGCAAAACTTTACTGATCCTGATGGTTGGGACTGGGATGAATGCAATCATTGTTCTGAATGTACTTTTTGGACTGATACCAATTGGACTAGTAATGCCAAAGTATATATACCACAGCCTTTTATTTTTATGGGTAAATATGATAGATGTGGAACACAAATATGGGAAAAAGAACCTTTAGAATTTGATGAAGGTCCACATTTACCATGGATACAAGGAATTACTGTTGATAATTCGGGTAATGCTATAATTGCAGGAGCTTATTTCTCTTTACGTACTTTTATTGCAAAATATAATTCATCAGGTGATGAATTATGGAAAACTTTTATTGATGCCAGAAGTTATGTTAATGATATTATAACTGATAATTATGATACTATTTATATTACCGGAACCTGTCAAAATCCTGTGTATTTTAATAGTGCTGATGACCCACAAAATATACAGATAAGTTATGGCGGTGGTGGAACGGATGCATTTATTGCTAAATATAGCCCTGATGGTAAAATTCTTTGGGTAAATAATTTAGAATCTTTTGGTTTTGACCTTACTAATAATGATAAAGGAAACGGATTAGCATATTTTGAAGCAAATTCAACCGATAAAAGAATTTATGCTGCTGTAATTATAGGTAATACTGAAGAAATTAGTTATTATGATGTTTATGTTGCAAATCATAAATATATTTTCCCTTATGATAATGTTGATTTTCCTGGTGCTTTTCAGGTTGTATGTGTTAATGCAGATAATGGTTTACCTGCTTCATCAATATCAATCAATATTAGTAAATCAAACTCTTATGAGTATGTTGTTGGGAAAAAAATTAAAGCCACTTCTTCAGGTGTATTTGTAACAGGATATAAAATAAATGGTCCTGGTGAAAGAGATGTATATTTGGAAAAATTCAAATTGGATTTAAGCACTTCAATTTTTAAATTTTCCCAGGGTGCAACAGGTAATAATGTTAGCACAGATATTGCTGTTAGCTCTAATGGGAAAAATTATATAACAGGTTATTTTACAGGACCATCATTTGGTTTTGATGGTAATCAAATATATTCCGATTCTGAAGAAGATGTTTTTATTGCATGTTTTGACAATAATCTCCATAATTTATGGCTCAACAGAGCGCATGGTAATAACAGGGATATTGCAAATTCTGTTACGCTTGATAATAATGGAAGTGGTTTTATTACAGGATTTTTTTATGATGATATTACTTTTGAAGGACCGGATATGGCTAATTTAATCACTGAACCAAATGCATTTTCTGATATTTATATCGCTCGTTTCTCAACATATTCAGGAGATTATCGTATTGATGCAATTCCAAATGATTCAACTTTTGGTTTTGAAAATAATAATATTTGTATTTATCCTAATCCGGCTGAAAATTATATTAATATAAAAATTAATCTTTCTGATACCTCTGATATTATTATAAATATATATGATATTATGGGTAGAAAATTATTGAATATAAATAAACAAAATATTATAAAAGAATTTATTAATTATGATATATCAGGATTTGCAAAAGGATTATATTTTATTACTATTATAGCTAATAATAAACAATATGTTAAAAAAATATTTAAAAATTAAAGCAATGAAAAAAAAATTTTTCCTTATAATATTTTTTATTTCTTTTATAATAAATGTTAAAAGCCAGGTAAATATCCAGGATTCGTTGGCACTTGTGGATTTTTATAATTCCACTGATGGTGATCATTGGACAAACAACACTAATTGGTTAACAGAACCCGTTAGCTCCTGGTTTGGAATAACGGTTGAAAATAATTATGTGGTTGGTATAAAGTTTTATTTTGCTAATAATTTATGTGGTGAGGTTCCTGAATCAATAGGAAATTTGATAAATTTAAGACACTTATGGTTATATTTTAATCCTTTATCTAAACCTTTACCTGATACATTAGAAAATTTAATAAATTTAGATACTTTAGTAATAAGGGACAATATGATATCATGGGAGTTTCCTCAAAATATTGGGGATTTAATTAGTTTAAAAGTATTGGATTTATCTTTTTCTAATTTAACGGGGACAATCCCTGAATCAATTGGCAATTTAATTAATTTAAGAGGATTATATTTGACTGGTAATGATTTTAGTGGTTATAATTTATGTGGTGAAATTCCTGCATCATTAGGAAATTTGGTAAATTTAAGAACCTTATGTTTGAGTAATGATAATTTATGTGGTGAGGTTCCTGATTCATTAGGAAATTTAATAAATTTAAGATATTTAATTTTAAGTAATAATAAATTTTCTAAACCCTTACCACTAACATTAGAAAATTTAATAAATTTAGATACTTTATATATATCTAATAATGAAACAAACTGGGAGATTCCTCAAAATATTGGTGATTTAGTTAGTTTAAAATTATTGAATTGCGGAGGCTCAAATTTAACAGGTTCAATACCGGAATCAATTGGCAATTTAATTAATTTAGAACATTTGAGTCTTGATGGAAATAATTTAACAGGTTCAATACCAGAATCAATTGGCAATTTAATTAATTTAGAACAGTTGAGTCTTGGTGGAAATAATTTAACAGGAAATATACCCCAAAGTATCGGTAATCTTATTAATGTAAAACGAATATATTTATTTCATAATCAATTAACAAGCGAAATTCCTTCATCTATTGGGAATTTAATTAATTTACAGGATTTGTCTTTAAATAATAATCAATTAACAGGTGAAATCCCTGAATCTATCGGGAATTTAATTAATTTAAAAAGTTTGGGTTTATCTTATAATCAATTAATTAAAATACCTGAATCTTTTTGCAATTTAACTAATTTAGCATATGTAGATATATCTTATAATAATTTAGAAGAAAATATACCTAATTGTAATGAATTTAATAATTTATATGAGATACATTTGGAAGATAATCAATTAACAGGTGCAGTTCCACTATTCTCTACTTCAAATATATTCCAAGAAGAGATACATATCCAAAATAATAGATTAATAGATTTACCTAATTTTGATTCAATTGTTAATAATATTTATTGTTTAATAGTATACAATAATAAATTTACTTTTGAAGATATAGAACCAAATATTAATCTACCATGCATATTTAATTATGTCCCCCAGGATAGTGTTCTTAATTCAATAGATACAACAATTGCATTAGGAGATACATTAATTTTAAGCGGTCTAATTGGCGGAACAGCAAATCAATATCAGTGGTTTAAAGATACTACAGAAATATTAGGAGCAACAGATGATGCACTTATAATTCCAAATATTTCTTATTCAGATTCAGGAATTTATTATTGCAGCATAACAAATACAATAGTAAC
>Ga0265594_1000592_pt1 | contig 29524 bp, 24 predicted proteins | sample saktaG_11_FD_190147 | JGI IMG/M metagenome (GOLD analysis project Ga0265594, IMG submission 190147) | Saline water microbial communities from Sakinaw Lake, British Columbia, Canada - sak_2011_5_24_80m | ecosystem: Environmental > Aquatic > Non-marine Saline and Alkaline > Saline ... | reverse complement strand
TGACGGGACCTTATCCATTATCTCCCCTTGGGACTTTACCGGCCGCAAAGTTATTATCCTCTTTGATGGTGACATTAACATTAGTCTTGACGATCAAGAACAATTGGCCCCGGCTGATTTCTTTGCCTTAATTGCCTCGGGTAATATCTCCTTTTTGGACGAGACCGGTGATACCTCCGGAGTTTACCTGGGTACCGCTTCCGCCTTGGGAGTTTTTATCGCCGGTGACCAAATCATTACTGACTCTGGCTCCAACCGTTTTATTGGCCGAGGGATATTTTATGCCCGAAATGGCTTCTCTTTGGGCCGAGACTTAGGAGATGACAACCAAACCCTCCCGGCTGAACTTTTTCGTTTTGATCCTAAATATTTCTTTACCGCCCCCAAAGTCTTTCGCTACAGTCCCCAGTTTTGGCAAGAACTGGCCCCTTAAAGACAGTATTTAGTATCTAGTATCTAGTATCTAGTCTGTTTGTCCAACTTTCCTACTTGCTTCTTTGGGCCTAGAACGGTCTGGGGACTTCTTGGCTAATTTGGGGTATTTTTTAGGGTTCTTTTTAAGGTCTGAAGCTACCAGACCCTAGGGTCTGGTAGCTTCAGACCTTGGGGGAGAAGAATGTTAGTCCAGCTTTTTGTTTTTTTAAAAACCTCCTCTTTTGTTAAAAAAATTTTGTGATACAATGCTTGTTAATGACTAAAGTTAAGATTAAAACCACCGCCGTCAAGGCCAAAGAGTTGGCCAAAGACTCAAAGGGAAAACAAACCGAAAAAAATTCAAGAGTCATTAAAAAATTACCCCATTTTTCCAGAACAACCACCATTGTCTTGGTGGTTATTTTGTTTTTATTAGGCTTATTTTATTTTAAACGTCAGTGGTTGGTTGTGGCCACCGTTAATGGTCAGCCAATTTGGCGCTGGCAGTATAATCAGACCCTGGAAGAGCAGTACGGTACTCAGATTTTAGACCAATTAATTAATAAACAGCTAATTTCCCAAAAAGCCAAAACAGAACAGGTGGTAGTTGATGAAACTAGGATTGATCAAGAGATTGACCAAATCAGGCAAAGCTTGGGTCCTGATAATTCGCTAGAGGAAATCCTTACCCTTCAGGGGATGACCATGGCCGGTTTGAGAGAGGAAATAGAAAGCCAATTTATTATCGAGGAGTTATTATCGGCCGGTATTGAAATAACCCAGGAAGAAATTGATCAATATTTAGCTGATAACGAAGAAATCATTATTGCCGAAGACGAAGAGGAGCGAGTCGATGAAGCCTTTGAGGCGATCAGAATGGACAAAATGAATGAAAAATTCCAAGGCTGGTACCAGACCTTAAGAGATGAGGCCAAGATTATTTCTTTTATCGGTAGCAAACCTCAAGAATAAAAGCTCAAACTTCTAGATTTTTAATTTGCTCTTTTTGTTTTCGAGATAACCTTTTGGGCGTTTTGATTTCCAGGCGAACATAAAGATCACCTCGACCGGAACTAGATCTTTTAGGAGCACCGTAGCCTCTCAGGCGAATGATTTTGCCGGAATCGGTTCCTGGTCGAATGCGAAACTTAATTTCTTCATCATTAATGTTATTGATGGTAATCGTTCCTCCTAAAACAGCCGTTTTAAAGTTAATTTTTTTAGCCGTTACTAGATCATTGCCTTGGCGGGAGAAATTATTGTCCGGTAAAACCTGGACGATTAAATAAAAATCTTTAAATCTAATGCGTGAGCCGGTATCAACCCCAGGTGGGATTTTAATGGTCTTTTTTTGACCATTAATTTCCACTTCTTTCTCTATTCCCATGATGGCTTCTTTTAAGGAGAGGGTAATTTGATAGTTGGGAGCCTGTTCTTGGCGGGAAAAAGGTGACTGGCCGCCAAAGAAAGATTCAAAAATATCAAATGGGTTGGAAAAACCGCCAAAAAAATCATCCGCCCCTTCCCCCCAAGAGTAACTATAGGTAAAGGGTCCTTGCCGGTCCCTGTTTTGACCAAAAGGAGAACCGCCGGAAAAAGCCGCCTGCCCGTATTGATCGTAGGCCTGTTTTTTTTGCGGATCGGATAACACCTCGTAAGCTTGATTAATTTCTTTAAAGCGTTTTTCAGCCTCAGCTGACTTGTTTTTGTCCGGGTGCCATTTTAAAGCTAATTTTCGGTAAGCTTTTTTAATTTCCTCGGGCCCAGCCCCTTTTTCCAAACCTAAAACTTGATAATAATCTGTGGTCATAGGATAAATAAGTTAAGAGTCTAAAGTTAAAAATTAAAAAGATTTTTTTATTTTATTTTAGCGCTAACTAAAGTTAGCTATTCCAAAAACTGAACTAGCGGAGCTTGCTCCGCGCTGGTCAATGATCGCGCAATAAATTGCGCTACTCCATAGCAATATAACAATTAAACAATTTAGCCATACAGCAATGTTGCAATTTTTTATTTTAACAAAAAAGGCGCTTCTTAAGGCGCCTTATTCTATTGACTGTAAAGAAGAAGGATAAATTAGTTGACTACTTCGCCTTCTTCGGCCCGGTCTTTATTTTGATCATCTTTTTGGTCTTGGTTGTCAGTCTTATCTTCCGGACCAGCTTCTTTGTTTTCTTGGGCGGCCTGGTGAATTTTTTGCCCCAACTCTTGCCAAGTCTCCATCAATTGATCGGTCTCTTTTTCCAGCTCTTCTTTGTCGACACCCTCTTTTTCTAAAAGCTCTTTAACTTTTTTGATTTGGGTTCTTAGTGTTTCTTGATCGTTTTTGGCCATTTTATCACCCAAATCCTTCAAGTTTTTCTCCACACTAAAGATGAGGCCGTCGGCTTTATTTTTGGCTTCTATTAGGGCTTTTTTAGCCTCGTCTTCTTCTTCGTGGGTTTTAGCCTCCTGAGTCATTTTTTCCACTTCTTCATCAGACAGTCCGGTTGAGCCTTTGATGGTAATATTTTGTGATTTACCGGTCGCTTTATCTTTGGCGGTGACAGTTAAGATGCCGTTGGAGTCAATATCAAACGTGACTTCAATTTGAGGCAAGCCTCGGGGGGCTGGTGGTATACCGTCAAGAATAAAACGACCCAAGGATTTGTTATCAGCGGCCATTGGTCGCTCGCCTTGGACAACGTGAATTTCCACTTGAGTTTGATTATCGGCGGCGGTGGAAAAAACCTGTTCCTTTTTGGCCGGAATGGTGGTATTTCTTTCAATTAGGGCCGTGGCGACACCACCTAAGGTTTCTAACCCTAAGGTTAATGGGGTAACATCCAGCAAAAGCACATCTTTTACTTCTGTTTCGCCGGCTATAATGGCGCCCTGAACAGCGGCTCCCAGGGCGACCACCTCATCGGGATTAACCGACTTATTGGGTTCTTTACCAAAGAAATCTTTGACGATTTGACGGACTTTGGGCATTCGGGTTTGGCCGCCAACTAGAAGGACTTCGTCAATATCACCAACCCCGAGTTTGGCATCTTTTAAAGCGGCCTTAACCGGAGGCAGGAGTCGGTCTAAAAGATCGCTGGTGATTTGTTCTAGTTTTGATCTAGTTAAAGAAACGGTTAAATGAAGAGGGCCAGATTCGCCTTGGCTAATGAAGGGCAGATTGATTTCAGTACTTTGGGAAGAAGAAAGTTCAATTTTGGCTTTTTCGGCCGCGTCTTTAATTCTTTGTTTGGCCTGAGAGTCGCTTGATAAGTTGACCCCCTGCTCTTTCTTAAATTCCGCCAAAACATATTCAATAATTTTCAAATTCCAGTCATCGCCGCCCAAGTGGGTATCACCATTGGTGGCAAGAACCTCATAAACCCCATCGGAAATTTCTAAAATGGAAATATCAAAAGTGCCGCCGCCTAAATCAAAGACAGCCACTTTTTCGGTCTTTTTTTTATCTAAGCCATAAGCTAGGGCCGAAGCGGTTGGTTCGTTAATAATTCGGGCCACTTTTAGGCCCGCGATTTCGCCGGCTTCTTTAGTGGCTTGACGCTGAGAATCATCAAAATAGGCCGGGACAGTGATAACGGCTTGTTCCACCTTTTCGCCAAGATAGCTTTCAGCGTCGGCTCGGGCTTTTTGTAAAATCTTGGCCGAAATTTCTTGGGGGGTAAATTGTTTGCCGTTTTCAGTTTCGACGATCGCTAAGTCATTTTTACCCTTAACCACCTGGTAAGGAAGCCATTTTTTATCTTGCTTAACCGAGTCGGCATCATAGCGTTTGCCCATTAATCGCTTAATGGAAAAAAGAGTGTTTTTGGGGTTAATAACCATTTGTCTTTTAGCCGGTTCGCCCACTAGGCCCTTGATTGGTTCCACCACGGAAGGAATTAACCGGCCCCCTTCCTCAGTGGGGATGACATTTGGTTTGCCACCTTCCATAACGGCCACACAAGAATTGGTGGTTCCTAAATCGATACCGATGATTTTAGCGCTTATTTTGTTTACCATGATTAATTCTTAGCAATAAGTTATCATGACTGCTAAAGAGTTGTCAAGGGCTATTTTTTGCCTTGGCCAACTTTAACTTTGGCCGGACGAAGACATTTACCTCGATAAAGATAGCCGGAACAAGTTTCCTCAACCACTTTTTCCTTGGGGCCGGGAACCAGTTCTTGGGCGTCCATTAGCTGGGGGTCAAAGACTTGACTCTGACTGTTAATTTTTTCTACCCCTTCGCCTGATAGAATTTGCCAAAATTGGTCACGAACCATAATTAGGCCCGGGTTTTTAAGATTTTGACAAGCTCGTTCCAGATCATCAAAAACAAAAAGAAGCTTATCAATTAGCGCCTCATTGGCCGAAGTAATCCAGTGGCTTTTTTCTCGGTTAATTCTTTTTTCTAAGTTATCATAATCGGCCAGAGCTCTTTTTAGTTGTTCTTCCAGCCGATCCAAGTCTTTTTGAAAATCCTGACCTTTTTTTTGGGGTTTTTTAGTCTGTTTTTTAGCCATATTTGTTAACTTTTAACTTTGAATTTTTAACTTTGAACTTTTTTACCCTTGGCCGATTTCACTAATTAGGCGGCCAAAATAATCAATTAGGGGAATTACTTTTTGGTAGGAACAGCGTCCCGGCCCAACAATTCCCAAGATGTATTCTTTTGAATTGATATTAAATCGAGTGAAGATAAAGCCGCAGGGTTCTAGAATTTCGTTGCCAAAATCGTCACCCAACAAAACGCTGACTCGAGCTTCACCATGAACTTGATCAGTTAATTTTTGCCAGAAGGAAGGATCGTCCAAAAGAGAAAGTAGCGCGTGAGTAAGGTCAATGTCCCAAAATTCAGGGAAATCTAAAATGTTAGCTACCCCCGACCAATTGAATTCTTGGTTAGGAGAAAGAGCAATGGCCATAGAGCCGGTTAGGCGAGCCAGCTCATTGGTGGCTTCATGAAGAAGTTTGTCAAGCTCCTGGCGATGATCCCAAACCCGCTCTTTAACGGTTACTTCCTGGGTAACGGAAACCGGTTTAGTTTCTAATAAATTTTGAATATAAAATTTTAGCCCCATCGGAGTGGGAATTCGACCGGCCGAAACATGGAGTTTTTTGATAAAGCCCTCTTTGGTTAAGGCGGCCATTTCGTTTCTGATTGTGGCCGGCGAAACACCCAGGTTGTATTTTTTGTCTAAAGCGTCGGAGGAGACGGGTTGGGCCGTTTCAATATACTCTTCGATCAGAGCTTTTAAGATGGCAATTTGACGGCTAGTTGGGGCCATAAACTTATCAACCTTGATTAGCAAAACTATATCATGATTGCTAAAGAATTGTCAAGCTTGCGGCCTGTTTACAAGAACCGGGATCTTGTTGGCCTTGATTGACGAAGAAATACCTTTATGTTAAACTAAAAATTAGTTTTGCTCGAGCTTTTGGGCTTTAAGAAAAACTATTAACGGGTATTTGTTATTAGTGGTGGGGAGAGCCCACCATTTTTTTTAAAAGTTAAATTTAAAGAAATTATGACTCAACTATCAAGAACCGAATTCTCTGTCGCCGTTGCCGAGCTAGCTCGAGAAAGAGGCATCGATTCGGCCATAGTTTTATCAAGTATTGAAGAGGCGATTTTAGCCGCTTATGTTCGCGATGCCCAAGAAGCCGGCAGTTTTCATGATGATTGGCAGTATCGGGTTAGTCTAAACAATCAAACCGGAGGGGTAAAAATTTACGGGTTTCCCGAAGAAAAACCAGACCAGGAACTTGAAGTCACTCCGCCGGGCTTTGGTCGTATTGCCACTCAAGCAGCCAAACAGGTGATTTTACAAAAAGTTAGAGAAGCCGAAAAAACAGCCATAATCGATGATTATCAAGATAAGGTTGGTTTGGTAGTGATGGGGACGGTTATTCGCCAAGATGGCCGAAGAGTGGTTGTGGATATTGGTCGCACCTATGGCATCCTGCCTTTATCGGAACAGGTTCGAGGGGAAGATTATTCTATTGGTGTTAAATTAAGCTTTTTAATTAAAGAAATTACTGACACCGAAGACCAGGGTCGGCAAATTATTCTTTCTCGAACCAGTGTCGATTTAGTCAAATCCCTCTTTCGTCGGGAAGTACCGGAAATTAATAATAATACTGTCGAGGTTCGAGCTATTGCCCGACAGCCTGGAGTAAGGACAAAGCTGGCGGTTTATTCTAACCGACGAGGGGTGGATCCGGTTGGCGCTTGCGTTGGCCAAAAGGGGGTTCGGGTGGCTGAGGTGATTAAGGCTTTGGGGGGCGAAAAAGTCGATGTTATTCAATTTTTTGACGATCCGGGAAAATTAATTGCTGCCGCCCTTTCGCCAGCGGAAGAATTAGTGATTGAAATTAATCAGGTTGAAGAAAAGGCTAGGGTTTCAGCTCCGGAAGATCAGTTGTCATTGGCAATTGGCAGAGATGGCCAAAATGTTCGCTTAGCTAGCCAATTGTCTGGTTATGAGATTGATATTGATTCTTCATCTTTGGTTAAAGTAAAAGAAACGGAGGTTAAGGAGGAAGAAAAAAAAGACGAGAAACAATCTGGACAAAATGAATAAGAACAGGGCCTTTCTAATTAGCCAGATTAAGGTTATTAATTTTTTAAACTTGTTGTTTAACTATGGTAAAGACAAACTCGACAACCACACCTCGGCCTCCGGTAGTGGCCCTAATGGGGCATATTGATCATGGCAAAACCTCTCTTCTAGATCGAATTCGCCAAAGCCAGTTACAGAATAAAGAAGCCGGTGGTATTACTCAGCACGTTGGCGCCTATCAGATTGTCTTTAATAACCAGAAAATTACCTTTATCGATACCCCCGGTCATAAAGCGTTTGAAAACATGAGAGAAAGAGGGGCCAAATTAACCGATTTGGTGGTTTTAGTAATTGCCGCCGATGAGGGGATTATGCCGCAAACCAAAGAATGCCTCGACCATATTAAAAGCGCCAATGTTCCCTTTTTAATTGCCCTTAATAAGATTGATTTACCTGGTGCTAACCAAGATGAGGTTAAAAATAAATTAACTCAGTTTGGCGTTGTTACCGAAGATCGGGGTGGAGATGTTATTTTAGTGCCGGTTTCGGCTAAAACTGGTCAAGGGGTCGATGAGCTGTTAGAAATGATTGTTTTGCTTTCCCAAATGAACGATCTTGATTACTATCCTGAAAAACCTCTCCTGGGGATAGTACTGGAAGCCTCTCTTGATGCTCAAAAAGGGCTTTTGGTAACAACGATTGTTAAGCAAGGGAAATTAGTTGTTGGCCAGGAAATAGCCAGTCAGGAAGAAAAAATTAAAGTCCGAGCCCTTTTTGACGATTCTGGTCGATCGATAAAGGAGGCCCTTATTAGTCAACCAGTATCAATTTTGGGTTTTGCCAACCAACCATTGGCCGGTAGCCTGATTGGCGATCCGGTTCTTGTGGTGACCCAAAAAGACCAGGACCAAGAAGCAGGAAGAACAGATATCGGCAACCAAGAAAAAACGCTACTGAACTTAGTTGTCAAGGCCGATACCCAAGGGACGCTAGAGGCCCTAATAAACTCTTTGCCCAAAGGGGAGATTGCTATTATTGAAAGCGGTGTTGGTGATATTAACGATTCTGATATTTTTTTGGCTTCCTCAGGAGAAGCAGAAATTATCGGCTTTAACGTTTCTTTGTCTCGACAAGTAGCGGATTTGGCTAAACTAGAGGGGATCAATGTTCAAACAGACGAGATAATTTATCAACTTCTTCAATATATTGAAGAAAAACTAAAAACCTTAGAAACGATCGAAGAAGAAAAAAAGATTATTGGTCAGGCCCAAATAGTCGCTGATTTTGCTGTTCCCGATGGTCGGGTGGCGGGAGCAAAAGTAACTTTGGGAGAAATTAGTAGTGGGGTTGAAGTTTTTATTATTGACCAAAAGGGAATAGTAAAAAAAACTAAAATTGTTTCATTACAACAGGGTCATAAAAGAGTTGATCGAATTGGGGAGGGGCAAGAATTCGGGGCACTATTTTCTCCTGCCGTTGATTTTCGGGTTGGTGATATGATAAAATATTATCAATCTTAACAGTTTGGTTCATTAGATTGATGAATAAAAAAAGCTACCCGCTTTCCGATCTTAATGTTTGGCTGGGTCAGGTCAACGAGATTAAAATTTTACTTCCGGAAAAACCCCGATTGGATCAAGTTGCCGCCGCCAGTGCTCTAGCCGATTCATTAAATAAAAGTGGTAAAAAGACTCAGGTTCTTTGCTCGCGATCTTTAACGGTGGAGTTTAGTCAGGTTTTTGGAGTGGATCAAATCAGCAATAAAGTTGAGGGAAGAAGCTTTATTGTTAATATTGACTATCCCTTAAAAAATATTGAAAAGATTAATTGGGATGACCAAGAAGAGGAGCGAGTTAGTCTAGTCATTGAGCCGAAATCTGAGGCTCCGCCAATTAGCGAAAAGCTGGTTAATTTTCAAAAGGGTAATGGTGAAATTAACAATGTTATTGCTTTGGGTTTTTCGTCTCGGGCCCAACTCGATCAAGCGATTACCTCTTTGGGTAGTCAAAAACTCCCTGATAACCTAAACTTGGTTAATGTGGCCGTTGACCAAGCGGATTTTTTTGGCCAAATTAAGCTAATTGATAATGAAGCCTCATCTTTTTCTGAGGTGATAGCGGGAATAATCGAGGGCCTGTCTTTATCGATTAGCCCCGAAGCGGCCCAAAATTTGCTTTTAGGGCTTCAGGCCTCAACCAACTCTTTCTCTGTTTCCGGTATTGGTCCGGGGGCTTTTGAAGCTGCCGCTTTTTGTTTGCGGGCTGGGGGTCGGTTAACGGCCAGAAAAGTTGAGGGCCCGGATCAGAATGACCAAACTAGCGCTAACCGCTTTGATAAACCTAAAATTTATCGTGGTAGCGCCAATAGTTAAAATGCCCCTTGTTTTTTTTCTCACTAAGGTGTTAGAATAAGAACGACTTAAGTTAGGGATAGGGAAAAATAGTTTACTCACTTTTTTATGTCTTTGGATAAAGAAGAAAAAGAAAAGATTATTAAAAAATTTGCCGTTGAAGAAGGCGATACTGGTTCTCCGGAGATTCAAGTTGCCCTACTCACCAACCAAATTAATAAACTGGCCGGTCACTTAAAAGAACACAAGAAAGATGTTCACTCTCGTCGGGGTTTGCTCTCAATGGTTTCTAAAAGGCGGCGGCTATTGAATTATTTATCGAGCCGTTATCAGAAGCGTTATCAAGAATTAATTAAAAAATTAGAACTTAAAAGATAAATAGGTTATTTTTCTTCCGGTGGCTTCGGGTGGAGAATATCGTTTAACCTAAAGCTTCTTTGAGAAAGTTTTTAAAAAGTTATGACAAAAGTTATCAAGAAAGAAATTAGTTTCGGCGGTCGACCCTTGAGTTTAGAAGTTGGTCGTTTTGCTCCTCAGGCCGATATGGCCGTTTTGGCTCAGTACGGAGAAACTTGTGTTTTAGCCACAGTCGTCACCGGTCGGGTTAAGCCGGAGCTTGGTTATTTTCCTCTAACCGTTGATTATTTAGAAAAGCTCTATGCTGGTGGTCGTATTAAGGGTAGTCGTTGGGTCAAGCGTGAAGGTCGACCCTCAGATGAGGCGGTTTTGGCTGGTCGCTTGATTGATCGCTCGGTTCGCCCCCTTTTTCCCGATGGCTATCTTAACGAAACCCACATTGTTATTACCGTTTTATCGGTTGATGGTCAAAATGATCCGGTTTTATTGGGAGCCATTGCCTCTTTTGCCGCCTTGTCCTTTTCGCCGGCTCCTTGGGAAGGGCCCTTGGGAATTGTTAGTGTTGGCTTGGGAGAAAAAAATGAGCTTATTTTAAACCCGACCACTGATCAAGGGGAAAAATCGATCTTAAACTTGGTGGTCGCCGGTACCAGTCAAAGAGCGGTTATGATTGAGGCTGAAGGCAATCAGGTTGAGGAAAAAATTGTCGACTCTGCCATTGACTTTGGTATGAAGGCCAATGGCAAGCTAATAGGCTTTATCACTGATATGGCCAAAGAGGCCGGCAAAGACAAGTTGGTTTTTAAACCGGTGGAAAATAAAGCCCTGGAAGAAGAAGTGGCCATTTTTATTAAAAAAGATTTAGCCGCTATTTTTGAGAAAAAGAGCGACATTTTAGATTATTTTTTTCCAATTAAAGAGGTGGCAGTTGATCATTTTAAAAAAGATGATTCTGGCGAGGTTGATAAGATAGTCGAGAAGCTTTTCAAAAAGGCTATGAAAAAGCGCCTACTTGAAGGCTTGCGTCCTGATGGCAGAAAGACAGATGAAGTTCGGCCAATTAGCGGCGAGATTGGTCTTTTGCCCAGAACTCATGGTAGCGCCCTCTTCAAAAGAGGCCAAACCCATGTTTTAAATATCGCCACCCTGGGGCCTTTATCTTTAGGGCAGATGATTGAAAGTCCCGAAGGAGAAGAAGAAAAGCGCTACATCCACCATTATTCCATGCCCCCCTTTACTGTTGGTGAGGCTGGTTTTATGCGTGGTCCAGGCCGGAGAGAAATCGGCCATGGCGCCTTAGCCGAGAAAGCCCTGTTGCCGGTTATTCCTTCCGAGGAAGAATTTCCCTACACTATTCTTTTGGTTTCTGAGGTGATGTCTTCTAATGGTTCCACTTCCATGGCTTCGGTCTGTTCCTCATCTTTGTCGCTTATGGATGCTGGGGTACCAATTACTGATGCCGTAGCTGGAATTGCGATTGGTATTGTCACCGATAAAAAGGCCGATAAGGAAGACTACCAGCTTTTAACTGATATTGCCGGCGTTGAAGATTTTAATGGTGAGATGGACTTTAAGGTGGCCGGCACCAATAGGGGGATTACCGCGATTCAGCTAGATGTTAAGAATGGAGGCCTAACATCTCAAATGGTAACCGAAACCCTAATTGCGGCTAAAAAAGCCCGAGGGGAAATTCTGGTGGCGATGAATAAGGTGATCGCTAAATCTCATGAAAGCTTATCACCGTGGGCGCCTAAAGTGGCCATGATCACTATCGATAAAGAAAAAATTGGCGAGATTATTGGCCCGGGTGGACGAATGATTAAACAGATTAGTCAAAAAACCGATTGCGAGATTAATGTTGAGGATGATGGCAAGGTAAGCGTTATCGGTCATGACCAGGAATCGATTAAAAAAGCCGTTGACTGGATTGACGGATTGGTTCGGGAAGTAAAAATTGGCGAATCTTTTGAGGGAAGAGTGGAGCGAATTGAACCGTTTGGGGCCTTTGTTAACATTCTTCCTAATCGAGACGGCCTAGTTCATATTTCCAATATGGCTTCTGGCTATGTTAAGGATCCAGCCGATATTGTTTCGATTGGCGATAAGGTGATGGTTAAGGTTATTAAGATTGACGATCGGGATAGAATTAACCTAACTATGGTTTTAGACGAAACTGGCGATAACGATAAGAGTGGTTCCGGATCGAATCGAAAGAATGATCACCCCAGCAGTCGCAGTTCTGCCGGTCATACTCGTCAAGAAGACCGAAAAAAAAGAACCGAATTTGACCGTTTTTCCCACTTTCGGAAACGCTAAAACCTCTGCTTTAGTAATTTAAATTTTCTTTTAGTTTGTCAAATCCCGGATTTAACTGGCCGCCTGTTATTGAAGTTTTTATGATAAGATTGAGACAATGATCGACAAAGGAAATAATACCGCCAGAGTTAAGGAAGTTGATCAGTTAAAAGAAAAAATCTCTCAGGGCCAACTTCCCAAAGAGTTAGAAGAAAAAACTCTTTCTTTAATAGACAGACTGAAAACCTCTCTTGCCTTTGGCGGTTTTTTGGAAGAATATGACAACATCGCTACCTATATTGATTGGGTTACTGATTTGCCTTGGCAGGATAAAACCGAAGATAGGCTTGATTTAGGCAAAGCCAAAGAAGTCTTAGATTCTCATCATTATGGATTGGAGGAGATTAAAGATCGGGTTTTGGAATATTTGGCGGTAATGAAGCTTAAAAAGGATCAGGGCCAAATAGCCAGGGCGCCGATTTTGTGTTTAGTTGGGTTGGTTGGGACAGGCAAAACCACCCTGGCGGCTTCTATTGCCGAGACAATAGGAAGAAAAATGATTCGTATTCCCTTTGGAGGGATTGAAAGGCCCTTTTATCTTCGTGGTCAATCTCGAAGTTTGCCTCAAGCAGAACCGGGGCAGATAATTAAAGGTTTAAGACAAGCAAAAGTTAACAATCCGATTATTTTACTTGATGAAATCGATCGAATTGGCCAAGAATCAAGAAGCGCCATTATGGGAGTATTGTTGGGATTGCTTGATCCAGAACAAAATAGCGCTTTTCTAGATTACTATTTGGACTATCCTTTTGATCTATCGCAAGTTTTTTTTATTACCACCTGTAATAACACAACCAATATTTCTCAGGCCGTTTTGGATCGGCTTGAAATAATTACCATGCCCTCTTATTCGGATCAGGAAAAAATTATTATTGCCCAAAAATATCTTTTGCCTCGGGCTTTAAAAGAGGCTGGTTTAAGGGCAGACCAATTGGTTATTGATGATGATTTATGGCCCAAAATTGTTCGACCTTTGGGTTATGATGCTGGAGTTAGAACCTTAAAAAGAAACATTGATAATATTTGCCGCCAGGTTACTAAGCAGGTTGTTTTAGGCCAGGTGAAGAAAATTAACCTTGATGAGAGTAATATTAGCCAGTATTTATCTTCATGGTAGTTGATAAACAAGAAGCTTTAAGTAGAGTTGCTCAAATGGTGGCCGATTGTCGGCGTTGTCCGCTTTATAAAACGGCCAATAAGCCGGTGCCTGGTCAGGGTAATTCTGAAGCCCAAGTATTTTTTATTGGTGAGGCGCCAGGCTTTAATGAAGACCAGCAAGGGATTCCTTTTTGCGGCCGGGCCGGTAAGTTGTTAGAAGAATTTTTAGGATTAGCCGGCTTAACAAGAGCAGAAGTTTTTATTGCCAATATGTTGCGGCACCGTCCACCCGATAATCGCGACCCCTCTGAGGCTGAAATTGCCGCTTGTCGGCCATTTTTGGACCGCCAGATCGAGGTAGTTGAACCTAGAATTATTGTTACCCTGGGCCGATTTTCCTTGGAAAAGTTTTTACCCGACAGTCTGATTTCTCAGGTTCATGGCCAGCCCCGGTTTGTTGACTTTGCCGGTAAAGAATATATTGTTTTTCCCATGTACCATCCGGCCGCTTCTTTAAGAAATGGTAAAATAAAAGCCTTGGAAGAAAAAGACTTTATTAAATTGGGTCAGTTTTTAGCCAAGTTAAATCAAGCCCAAGAAGAAACCGGCTCAGGTTCTCTTAGGCAAATTTCGGATCAAGATAAGACAGAAAAGCAAATGAAGTTAATTTAATTTATTTTCATGAATAACAACAACCAAACAGGTCAGTTAAAAATTGTCTCCTTGGGGGGGTTTGGTCTAGTGACCAAAAACATGTTCGTTTATGAAACTCCCAAAGACATCATTATTGTTGATTGTGGTATTGGCTTTCCGGATGAAGAAATGTTAGGGGTAGACTTAGTTATTCCCGATATTGGTTATCTAAAAGATAAAAAAGACAAAATCCGCGGTATTGTTATTTCCCATGGTCATGAAGACCATTTTGGCGCCTTGCCGTTCTTATTGCCCTCGTTACCAAAAGTGCCAATTTTTTCCTCAAAACTGGCCCTGGCTATCGCCGAGCGAAAACTAAAAGAGAACCGAATTAGAGCCGATTTGCGAGTAGCCGATAGAACGACGCCGTTAAAGTTGGGCGATTTTGAAATTAATTTTATTCAAGTAGCCCATTCAGTTCCTGAAACTCAACACATGTTTATTAAGACTCCCTACGGCAATGTTTATCATGGCTCAGATTTTAAGTTTGATTGGACTCCAATTGACAAGACTAAAATTGAGGTGGAAAAAATGGTTCAAGCCTCTAATGAGGGAGTGGATCTAATGCTTTCTGATTGTTTACGGTCTGAGCGAGAGGGCTACACCGAATCAGAGCAAACCCTAGTAGAAATTTTTGAGCGAGAGATTGCCAAGGCTAAGGGTCGTTTCATCGTCACTACGATGTCTTCTAATATTAGCCGGCTTAAAACAGCCATTGATGTTTCTTTGGCTCGAGGGAGAAAGATTGCCTTGGCGGGGCGATCAATTATTGAGGTGGTTAAAATTGGCCGAGAATTTGGCTATCTTAATTTGCCAAAAGAGATGGAAGTTGATATTAGAAAAATTGCTAATTATCCAGACGATAAAATTACCCTTTTAGTGGCTGGTTCTCAGGCTCAAAGCGGCTCTTCATTAGATCGCATTGCCTCTCAAACTCATGACAATATTAGGGTCAAGCCTGGTGATTTTGTTGTTTTTTCGACGGATTATATTCCGGGTAATGAATCTTCAATCCAAACGGTGATTGATTTATTGATGAGACAGGGAGCCCAAGTTTCTTATATGGATATTTCTGAAGATTTGCACGTTTCTGGTCATGGGGCGCGGGGAGACTTGGCGCTTTTGATTAACCTGGTTAAACCAAAATTTTTACTCCCTATTGGTGGCGGTTTTCGCCAAATGAAGCAATATTCCTTGTTGGCACAAAGAATTGGTTATCAGGAAGACAAAATTTTACTGCCCTCTTCAGGAGATATGATTGGCCTGGTCAATCAGGAAGCGAAAATTATTGGTCGTTTTGAGGCTCGGGACGTGATGGTTGATGGTTTGGGGGTCGGTGATGTTGGTAATGTAGTTTTGCGAGATCGGGAAGTTTTATCTCGAGAAGGGGTTGTTTCGGCCGTGGTGATGTTGGATAAAAACAAAATGCAGACTATTCAAGAGCCAGAGGTTTTAAGCCGGGGGTTTGTTTATGGTCAAATAAAGGACGGCAAAGAAATTTTATCTTTAGCTCAGAAAGAGATTAGCCGGATTGTCAACGGTGCCAGGAAAGGCTCTAGTGTTCGTGATTTAAAAGTGGCCATCCAAGATTCTTTAGAAAAGTTTTTTTATCGCACCACTGGCCGTCGACCGATGGTATTATTGACGATAATCGAAGCGTAAAATCAATTAAAAGTTAAAAGTTTAAAGCCCAAAACTAAAGCTAAAAACCTTTAAGTTGAAGTTTTGACATTTGAGTTTTGCGTTTTGAGCTTTTAGTATATTGTTCGAATCCGGGTCTTAATTTTTAAGACCTGGGCTTTAAGTGTAACAATGCTTTATTCAAAACTTTTCGGTAAAACCAGCAAAAATGCTCCTCGGGGTGCCAAACTAGTCAGTCACAAACTGCTTTATCGGGGTGGTTTTATTAGGCAAAGTACGGCCGGTTATTATTATTTCCTACCCCTGGGTTGGCGAGTTCATCAAAAAATAGAGGCCCTAATTCGTCGAGAAATGAATCAAACCGGAGCCCAGGAAATGCTTTCTCCGACACTTCACCCTATTGAATTATGGCAAGAAACCAATCGGACCTCTTCAGTGGCTTTTGAATTAATGACCATTAAAAGCCGAACTGGGGCTAAATTTGCCTTAGGGGGAACAGCCGAAGAAATGTTTGTTGATTTGGTTAGGCGATTGAATCTTTCTTATCGAGATCTGCCTTTTAATATTTATCAGTTTTCCACTAAGTTTCGTGATGAATTACGCTCTCGGGGTGGGTTGTTACGAGTTAGAGAGTTTATTATGAAAGACGCTTATTCTTTTGATCGAAATAAAAAAGAGTTTGAAAAGGAATATCAAAAAATGACCCAAGTCTATCAGGCCATTTTTGCTAAACTGGGTTTGCCTGTCCTAGTGGTCGAGGCTGATAGCGGCTATATTGGCGGAGACTATTGCCATGAGTTTATTTATGAAACTCCGGTGGGTGAAGATGAAATCTTTGTTTGTAATAATTGCGATTATCGAGCCAATAAGGAAAAGGCCGAATTTGTTCGTCAAGAAAAGAACCCCAGTGAGGCGCTGAAACCATTCAAAATTGTTAACCAACCCGAATGGGTGGAAACAATGAGCGACAACATTAAACACTATGGTCAACCGTTATGGCGTTATTTAAAAAATGTTGTTTACAAAGATGATCAGGGTCGGGTAATAATTGCCTCATTACGAGGCGACCAAGAGGTCAATGAAGTCAAATTAAAAAAGGTCTTGAGTGTTAGCAGTTTGGTTCCGGCCCAGGATGAAGATTTGAAAAGCTTAGGAACCCGCCATGGCTGGGTTCACTCTTGGGGTCATGAAGGGGTAATTTATGTTGGTGATTTAGGTCTAAATTCGGTTAGAAATTTTATTGGCGGCCATAAAGAAAAAACCACCGATTCGACTAACGTTAACTATGGCCGCGATTTTTCCTATGAGATTTTAGCCGATATTGTTAATGCTCATGATGACGCCCCTTGTCCTCGTTGCCAGAAAGGAAAATTGAAAAAGAAGTTGGGCATTGAGGTGGGCCATATTTTCCAATTAGGTTATCACTACACCAAATTGATGAAAGGAGCCAACTTCATTGATGAAGATGGTAAGGAAAAACCTTTTTATATGGGCTGTTATGGTATTGGCCTGGGTCGAACTCTGGCAACAATAGTTGAGGCTCATCATGATGAAAAGGGTATTGTTTGGCCCAAAAATATTGCTCCTTTTCAGGTTCATTTAATTGTTTTGGGAAAAAACCAAAATAAGGCAAAAGATATTTATCAGAAATTAACTGCTGAGGATTTTGAGGTTTTATATGATAATCGGGACAGGGTTTTGGCCGGAGAAAAATTTGCTGATGCCGATCTGATTGGCATTCCGGTTCGGTTAGTGATTTCTGATAAGACTAAGGACAAGATAGAATGGAAGGAAAGAGACCAAGAAAAGATCGAATTACTTCAATATAGTGAAGTGGTGGGGAGATTAAAAAAGATTTTTGACCAAACTCGAAAAGTTTGAGGAAATAATCTTGGGGGCAAAACTAAGAAGTCAGACCTAGCCGACAATTGTTTAATTGCTAGCGCGCAGTTAAATTGCGCTACTCCAAATCAGCGCGGGCTGTAAGCCCGCTACTTCGAAAAAAATAGTGGAGTAGCGGATTTTAATCTGCGCTTTCTCGAATCCTTGTCATCCTGAGGGCGAAGCCCGAAGGACCCCAGCCGAGACCTCTTTCCAGATTCTTTTCCGATGAGCCGGCGGATAACATTGTTTAAATTACTTTTAACACCAGATTAGACATCTGGTGTTTTCAGTTTTCTTGTTATAAGATGTAGTTAGATTATGGCTAAACGTGGTCGTCCTAAAAAAAAGACCTGGGGTTTTCCCTTAAAAAAAAATACCTTATCGTCAATTTTGGCGATTATTTTTTTAGGCTTATCTTTGTCGGTCGCCGTTTCTTTCTCTCGTCGACTGCCTGCCTTAACTTTAATCAACCAGAAATTAATTGATTTTTTCGGCTGGCCGGCCTTCTTTTTTCCCTTTGTTTTGCTTTCCTTTGGCTTGGTTTTATCAGGCTTAAAAAGCTATTGGGCTAAAATCAATGTTTTAATTGGGGCGATTATCTTTTTTATTTCTCTCTTGGGTTTGGTCCAGACCGGCTTAGTTGGTTATTTTTTAAAAGATCGATTAGCCGGTTATATCGGTCAGATTGGGACAACGCTGGTTTATTTGTTAGGCGCTTTTATTGGGATAATTGTTTTGTTTGACACTTCTATTGAGAGCATTGCCAGCGGTGTTAGTAGGTTTTTGGTAACGATTAAAGGCTATTTTGTTGATAGTAAAAGAGAAAAAAATCTTTCCGGGCGGTCATATTCTGCAAGAGAGGATTTTTCTGACGATAAAGATAAAAAAGCCATTAAGGTTATTGACCGAGTCGAGAAAAAAACCTCTTCCCAGGCTAGTCAAGTCTCTGGGCCCAGACAACCGGAAGAAGAAATCGCCTTACCTGATGTTCCCGGAGCCCGAGGGGATGTCTGGCGCTATCCCCCTTTGGGAATTTTAAATAATAAACCGGGAGGCAGGGCTGATAGAGGCAATGTTAATAAAAACGCCAATACTATTGAGGAAACCCTAGATTCTTTTGGTATTTCGGCTCAAGTGGCCGAGGTTAATCGCGGCCCAGCGGTGACCCAATATGCGATTAGGGTTGCTTTAGGGACAAAGCTTTCCAAAATTACCAATCTATCCAATGATTTGGCCTTGGCCTTGGCGGCGCCGACTGGGCAAATTCGTATTGAAGCGCCTATTCCCGGTCGATCTTTAGCCGGTATTGAACTGCCCAACCGATCACCAGAAATAGTTACCCTGAAAGAAATATTGCTATCTGATGAAATGCGCCAGGAAAAATCAAAGCTGGCGGTTCCCTTGGGGCTGGGAGTGTCGGGTCAGGCCGTTATTGGCCGGCTTGATAAAATGCCTCACGTTTTGATTGCCGGTCAGACCGGTTCTGGTAAAAGCGTTTTGTTAAATTCTTGGATTGCCTCTTTTCTGTTTCGGACCACTCCCGAAGAAGTCAAATTAATTTTAGTTGATCCGAAAAGAGTTGAGTTATCAGTTTATGAGGGCATTCCCCACCTAAAATCATCGGTAATTGTTGAACCTAAAAATGTTATCTCGGCTCTCGAATGGGCGGTGGGGGAGATGGAAGACCGCTATAAGAAGTTTGCTAAAGCGGGAGCCAGAAATATTGATTCTTATAATCAGAAGTCGGGTTTTGTGAGTATGCCTTATTTGGTAATTATTATTGATGAGTTGGCTGATATTATGCTTTTTGCCCCCTCCGATGTTGAGGAAAGAGTTTGTCGTTTGGCCCAGATGGCCAGGGCGACGGGAATTCATTTAGTGGTTGCCACTCAGCGGCCTTCGGTTGATGTTTTAACCGGTTTAATTAAGGCCAATATTCCTTGCCGAATTTCCTGCGCCGTCACCTCATCGGTTGATTCTCGGGTTATCTTGGATTCTCCGGGAGCGGAAAAATTGCTTGGCCGGGGCGATATGCTTTATTTACCCCCTGATCAGGCTAAACCCCATCGGATTCAAGGGGCCTTTGTTAGTGAAGAGGAAATTAAAAAAATGGTTGATTTCTTGAAAAATACCGGAGTTGAACCGGTTTATACCGAAGAGGTGCTAGAGACTCCGGTTAAAACTGATTCTCGAGGCCGGATTCAAGTAGGAGAAGGTAGGGATGACTTACTTGATGAAGCTTTGGAGATAATTTTTGACGATAATCGAGCCTCTTCGTCCTTGTTAATGCGTCGGCTTCAGATTGGCTATTCTCGGTCGGCTCGAATTTTGGATGAATTGCAGGCGGTTGGCATTATTGGTCCCTCAGAGGGTTCTAAGCCTCGAGAAATTTTAGTTAACAGTTTTGAGGAAGCCAAAAGAATGATTGGTTCTTCTTCTTCTTCTTCTTAAGGAGAGGAGTTTTTAAAGAAAGATTGATATGAGAAAGATTGGAGAAATTTTGTCTCAAGAGAGAGAAAAACTAGGTCAGGGTCGGGCCGAATTAGGCGAGGAATTGAAAATTAAACCGGAATACTTGCAAGCCCTGGAAAAAGATAATTATCAGGCCATCCCCGGTGGTATGCCGATTATTATCGGGATTTTATCGGCCTATTCTCAAAGATTGGGTTTGGACCCAATTAAAATGAGGGCTATCTTTCGTCGAGATTATACTGGTACGCCCGGTTCGGTTTTGCCAGAAGAACTGCAAAATCATAACAATACCTGGACTCCGGCCCACACCATTGGCATTATCGTTATTGCCTTAACGGTTTTAGCCGGTTTTTTCTATTATTCTCGCTCTTTCCTTCTGAGCGGTCCGCCGGTATTAAAATTAACCTCGCCCAAAAAGGGCGAAGTAATTGTTGGTGAGGAGGTCGTGGTTAGGGGGAGGCTGAGGCGCGGTGATGTTGTCTCAGTTAATGGGGAAAAAATAATATTGGCCGAGAATGGCTCTTTTGAAACGGTGATCGAATGTCATTTTGGGGAAAATCTAGTTTTAATTGAGGCCGCCAACCCCAAGGGGGAGCAGGAACAGCTAACTAGAAGGTTTGTCTGTCAGGAAGAGTAGTAAATTACTCTAATTATTCTAATTGCCCTAATTAACCTAATGAATAACCAAGCCCCAAATACCAAACAATATGATTTAGAAGAAAGAACAGCCAGGCTTGGTGAAATGATCATTGGTTTTGCCAAAGGCTTACCAAAGAATGAGATAACAAAACCTTTAATTACCCAATTAGTAAAAGCGGCTACTAGTGTTGGAGCCAATTTCTGTGAAGCCGACGATGCTGAAAGCGGTAAAGATTTTAAACACAAGATTGGCATCGCCAAAAAAGAAGCCCGAGAAACAAAACATTTCTTAAGGATGATTGCCAAAGCCGAACCAGAATCGAAAGAAAAGGCAAAAAATTGTTGGCAAGAAGCCAAAGAAATAAACCTAATTTTAAACGCAATTTACCGTAAAATTAAATAATTTTGGAATTTGGGGAATTGGGGTTTCCCTAGAACAATTAGAATAATTAGGTTAATTAGAATAATTATTTCTATTATCTTTCTGGACTAAATTTTTTTAATGGTTTATTATTAAAATTAATGTTTAGCGCGGTTCAGATTTTGCTGATGATAGTGGTGGTTTTGCTTACCGGTTTATCACTGGTATTAGGGGTGCAGGTTTTTAAGTTGGTTAGGCAGCTTCGTCAAGCTACCCAGGACTTTCAACTGTTTCTTAAAAAAGAAAATCAAGACGACTTTTTGGCTCATCTATCAGCCCCCGCTAATCAAGACCAACTAGAAAAACAGTCCCCCAGCGAGGAGGTTGAACCCTTAGTTTCCGTTGGTCTTCGTTCTGGGCCTAAGCCAGATTCTCCTCCTTCTTCCTCTCGGTCCTTTTATCGAAACGGTCGAAATCTTTCTTGAAAGTTATTTTTCCCCCTTTCCCCCTCCAGGGCGAGGATAATTTTAGGGTTTTTTTGTTTTAGATTAGCTTTTATCATATAATTGAAGTCAATATGAAGGCTCGAGAAATTCAAGAAAAATTTTTGGGTTTTTTTACTAATCATGATCATTTGATTATGCCCCAAATTTCCCTGGTGCCGGAAAATGACCCCACCCTGCTTTTTACTTCGGCTGGCATGGTGGCTTTTAAGCCCTATTTTTTAGGTTTGGAGAAACCGCCCCACCCTCGATTGGCTAATATTCAAAGATGTCTTAGGACAACCGATATTGATCGGGTTGGTCAAAATGCTCGAACCCTATCTTTTTTTGAAATGTTGGGCTCTTGGTCGATTGGCGACTACTTTAAAGAAGGGGCGATTAATTTGGCCTGGCAATTTTTGACTAAGTCTTTGGGTTTTGCCCCCGATAAGCTTTGGGCAACTTATTTTGCCTCTGACCCCGAATATCCCCAAATTCCACCCGATCAAGATTCGGCTCAGTTTTGGCAAACCGCTGGCATGAACCCTGATCATATTGTTGGTTTGGGCTATAAGGATAATTTTTGGCAGGCTGGTAGCGTTGGACCCTGTGGGCCTTCAACCGAAGTTTACCTTGATCGAGGCGAGTCTTTCGGTTGTGGTAAAAAAAATTGCCGGCCAGGCTGTGATTGTGATCGCTTTTTGGAGATTTGGAATGCGGGGGTTTTTATGCAATATAATCAAACCCCGGAAGGAGAATACCAATCCCTACCCTTTAATAGCGTTGATACTGGGGCAGGCTTAGAGCGATTAGCGATGGTTTTGCAAAATAAAGACAGTGTTTTTGCTACCGATCTTTTTGCCCCGCTAATTGATAAAATTACCAGCCTATCAGAACCAGCCGATAGCCAGGGTGAAAATAGTGCCCGGCTGGTTAATTTGATTGCCGATCATATTCGCGCTAGTGTTTTTTTGCTTGCCGATGGCGTTTTACCGGCCAATCAAGAGCAGGGCTATATTCTAAGACGCCTAATTAGACGAGCTATTGATGCCGGCGACAAGATTGGCTTCTCTGGTTTTACCGAATTAGTTACCACCATTGTTAATGTTTACCAAGAGCCTTATTCTTATCTGGTTAACCAGAAGGAAAATATTAGCCAGGCCTTATTGGCAGAAGAGGCTAATTATCGCCAGGCTATTGGGCGGGGTAAGAAAGAAATCATCGCTTTGGCTAAAAAGAAAAAGTCTCAAAATGAGTTCGTTTCCGGGAAAGAAGTTTTTTATTTTATTCAGACATTTGGTCTTCAGCCGGCCCTGGTTAAGGAGGAATTTGTCGGTCGGGGAGTATCTATTAGCCAGCAAGTCGAACAAGAGCTAGCCCAAGCCAAACAAGAACACCGACAAATTTCCCACTCTGATAAAAAATTTAAGGGCGGGTTAGCGGACGATTCCGGTCAAGTGATTGCCTACCATACCGCCACGCACCTTTTGCATCAGGCCCTAAGGCAGGTTTTGGGTGATCATGTTCGTCAAGTTGGCTCAAATATTACCGATCAAAGATTGCGTTTTGATTTTTTTCACCCCAAAGCCCTGACAAAACAGGAAAAAACCAAAATAGAAAGAATTGTTAATGAGCAGATAAAGGCCGATTTGCCAGTTTCCTATCAGGAAAAAAGTTTAACTCAAGCGAAAGAAGAAGGAGCCTTAGCCTTTTTTGCTGATCGCTATCAGCAGGATAGGGTTCGGGTCTATAAGATTGGTGATTTTTCCCAAGAGGTTTGCGGTGGTCCTCATTTGGAGCGGACAGGAAAAATGGGCCGGTTTTCGATTACTAAAGAACAATCAGTCGGCTCCGGCAAAAGAAGGATTTATGGTATCCTAAATTAGAGTGAGTCAATAAAAAGTCGGGCTTTTAAGATCTGCCCTAAAAAAGCTATGAGTCAAGGAAAAATTTTTTTAGCAGTTAGTGTTAGTCTAGATCGGGTTAAGGTGGTTTTCTGGTCGCCGTCTCTTACCCAAACAGGCTCTGATCAGACCAGTTTTCTTGGTGAAGGATCGTGGGAGACCTATCTTGGTGATAACGGCCTTTTATCAGCAATCAAAACAAGCTTTCAGCAAGCCAGCGCCTTTTTATCATCGGATCAAGATGTTCCGGTTTGGCCTTCGATTGTTTTTGCTATTCCTCAGCACTGGGTTGATGATAACAGTCAAATCAGCCCAGAAAAATCACAGCTATTAAAACAGGTTTCTATCGTCCTAAAAGGTCGGCTTTTGGGGTTTTCTCCAGAGGCAGAGCTACTGCTTACCTATTTTAAAAATCAGGAAAACGATGGTTTGATTAACTTGGTGGTAGTCAGCCTTGGCCAGGATAAACTGAGCGTTTTTCCTATCGTTAGAGGCCAGGTTTTGGGGATTCAGACAGTTGACCGAAGCGACGATATTGCCCTGGACCTTGAGGAGGGGCTGGCTCGTTTTAATCTTGGTCAACCGCTTCCTCCTCGTATTTTGATCATGGGGGCAACAGACGATCTTGATGCGATTCGGTCTAGCCTGTTGGGCCATTCTTGGGTGGAACCCGGGAAATTTGTTTTTATGCATTTGCCGAAAGTGGAAATTTTTCCTTATCAAAAGATCTTGGCTACCCTGATTGATCAGGCCAGAGAATTTCTTCCTGATACTGACGAGGAGGAGTTTGATCGAGCCCAACAAGAGATGGTTGATCGCTCTTCCCAAAGCCCCGTCTTTACCGAAGAAGAAGCGGTTGGCGCTTTAGGTTTTGTTAAAAACCAAGATGTTGCCAGCCTTGATGAGGTGAGGGTCAAAAACAGGTCAGAATCAGTCTCGGGGTCGGAAAATCTGGATAATTCATCCACTAAGAATTTACGCCTCAAGACAGGCGTTAATTTTAGTAAGTTAAAAGAACTTTTAGCTAAAATTAAAATTTCTTGGCCCAGGAAGTTAAAAACCGCCAGTCGTTTTGATTCGGATGGCGAAAGGCCTTCTTTGCCGATAGCGGCCCTTGTCCTGTTGGTGTTAGTGTTATTGTTTGGTATTTTTTTTGCTGTTTGGTGGTATTTCCCCAAGGCTGAGCTAGTTTTATCGGTAATGCCGAAGTATTCAGAGGACAATGTTTCTCTTCTAGTAGCGACAAGCGCCAGTAGTATTAATATCGAAGAAAAGACCATTCCTGCTCATCAGGTTTCTGTCCAGGTGGAAAAAACGGATAAGATTGATACCACTGGTGAAGACTTGGTCGGCGATAAAGCGGCAGGAGAAGTAACGATTTATAATCGAACCACTATTGAGAGAACTTTTGACGAAGGGACAGTGATTACCTCTTCTGACGGGCTTCGTTTTTTGACCAAAAACGCCATCACTGTCGAGCCGGCAGTGGTTGATATTGATGAGGACTATAATCAAGTTACTACCCCAAGCAAAGAAACGGTGGCCATTGTCGCTGATGACATTGGCGCCGACTATAATTTATCGGCGGGCCAGGAACTTGCGGTCGACTCTTTTATTAAAGATAGTTTTGTCGCCAAAAACGAAAAAGTCTTCTCTGGTGGTTCCAGCCAAAAAGTCAAAGTGGTCGCCGAAGAAGATCGGGCCGATTTAAAGGAAAAAGCCTTGGCGATTATTAAAGATCAGGGCCAACAAGAGCTGGTGAGTCAGCTGGTTTCGGGAGAAAAACTGATTAAAGAGAGTGTTTCTTGGGAAACAGTGGAAGAAGAATTTAGTCATAAGGTGGGTGATGAAACAGACCAGCTAACATTGGCCCTAACAGCCAAACTAACCGGCTTGGCCTATTGGGATCAAGATTTGAATAGTCTAATTGAGGCCCTTTTAGAAGCGCAGGTGCCGAGCGGCTTTGTCTTGGGAGGAGAAAAGAAGGCCGATTTTAAGTTTGTTGAGGACCAAGAGGCGGGTGTTCTATTTAATTTAAGTTTTGGTGCCAGCCTTTACCCTGATATTGATGAGGCCGAAATTAAGAAAAAAATTGCCGGCCGGAAACTGGAAACAATTGAGGATTACTTATCTTTATTGCCTAGCGTCGATAGTTCCGAGGTTTATTTTTCTCCCCCCTTGCCCAACTTTTTATTGACTCTGCCTCATCGAGCCGATAATATTACCATTAGGATGGAAGTAGGAGAATAAGATTCAATTTTCGAATTTTCAACCGACCCCTCCGGGCCGTTGGCCCGACGGGCCAGAGGCAATTTTCAATGATATCTATATGATCATCAATATCACCAACAATAATAACGTAGGGGCGCCCCTTGTGGGCGCCCGAACCGATAATATCCATCAACGGGCGGACACACAGGTCCGCCCCTACGGGCAACGTGAATCAAAATGTAGGTGTCAACCCGCAATATTAATTTATTGTTAAATTCGAAAATTGGAAATTGAAAATTATCTAAGGTGTCTTATTTATATATCAAAAAACAACCCAATCGAAATCCCGTTTTTTGGCGCTTGTTAAGATTAGGGCCGATGCTAGTTTTTGTGGCTGGTTTCTTAGCTCTTTTTTATGCCGGTTGGCCGATTGTTTCCTATCAAGTTAAGTCCTGGCGTCGGTTTCAAGCTAATAACCTAGTTAGGCCCTATTCTCCGGTATTGGTTGCTGATAATATTTTAGGGGAGAAAACCAGTTCTTTTTTTTCTGTTTCTGGGGCTGATGAGGGGTTAACCAAGGTAAAGAATTGGCTGCCGGTCGGTTCTGATCGCGGTACGGGTGGGCGAGTTGATTATTATAGCCTTACTATTCCTTCCTTGGGGGTTTTTAATGCTGTGGTTCGAGTTGGCGGAGAGGATTTGTCAAAAAACCTAATTCAATATGGTGGTACGGCCTATCCGGGCGATTTCGGCAATGCGGTGATTTTTGGCCATTCGGTTTTGCCTCAGTTTTTTAACCCTAAAGACTATATGACGATTTTTTCGCTTTTACCGACGCTAAAGTATGGCGATGAAATTTTAGTGGACTTTGATGGTGTTCGCTACCGCTATCAGGTTGAGGAAATGGTTGAGGTTAAGCCTGACGACCTGGCTATTTTAGAGCAAAGATTTGACGATTCTTATCTTTCTATGGTTACCTGCGTCCCCCCCGGAACCTATCTTCGGCGTTTGGTGGTCAGGGCAAGATTGGCAAGATAGTAAAAAATTAACCTAATTATTCTAATTTCTAATTGATCCACAATGTTAATTTTCAATTTTCAACCGTCCAATTTTCAATCAATTTTTCAATTATATCTATATGATCATCAATATCACCAACAATAATAACGTAGGGGCGGGGTCTTCCCGCCCGATATTCGTTGGTCGGAAAACCCGACAGACAACGGGTCGGAAAACCCGACCCCTACTACGAGGGCATGAATCAAAATGTAGGTGTCAACCCGCAATATTAATTTATTGTTAAATTCGAAAATTGGAAATTGAAAATTAATAAAGATGCGTTATTTAGCAATTGATTACGGTAAAAAAAGAATTGGCCTGGCTTTTGGCGAGAAGGGTTTAGTTTCGCCTTTGGCTGTTTACCAAAATGATAAAGACATTTTTGAGAAAATTAAAAAAACCTGTTTGGAAGAAGCAGTTGATAAGGTGGTTTTGGGAATTAGCCAGGACTTGAAAAAAGAGCTTGACCTTTTTGCTAAAGAACTGGCAAAACAAATTAGCCTGCCAATAATTTTTCAAAATGAGTCTTTGACAACTCGAGACGCCGTTGCTAAAATGCTCGTAAGCCAAACCAGGCAAAAAGCTCGTCGGGAAAAGGTTGATGCTGTTGCCGCCGCCCAAATTTTAGCGGCTTACTTTCTGGATAAAAAAGATTAATAAAAATAATTAATTTCTTATAAAAAGGGGGTGACTATGTTTAAAAATATTATTGCTCCAGTTCAAGCTTGGTTATTATCTCAAGGGCGTTGTGTTGGTTGCGGTACGCCACTGGAAAAAGGCAAGCGTCAAACCAGGAAGGACAAGACTGAAAGGGTAACCTGTCAGTGCGGCCGGATCTTTATTTACGATCCTAAAAGCAAAAAATATCGCCGGGCCTTGTTTAAGGAAATCTAAGAGACTAGGGGAAAGTTTTTTATGTTTTTTAAAAAGAAATTTTCTGGCCCAAACCTCCTTTTTTCAGGGGGTTTTTTTATTTTTTTAGTCCTAGTTTTTTTAGGGCTTTTTCTTTATTTTTTTAATTTAAGGGCGCCTGATCCAACCGATCGGGAAGAAAAATCATTTGTTATTTCTTCCGGAGAAGGTCTAAAATCAATTGCTTACAGACTGGAACAGGTCGGTCTGATTAGAAATTCTTGGGCATTTATAGTTTTGGTCTATCAGCAGAATCTGGATCAGAAAATTCAGGCTGGTGATTTTTGGCTTTCGGCTTCAATGCCGGCCAAAGAAATTGCCAAGAGGCTAACCTCTGGATCGTTGGACACTTGGGTGACAATTATTCCTGGCTTCCGGGCTGAAGAAGTAGCCTTAGTTTTAAAAGAAAAACTATCTGGTTTTGACAAGGTGTGGTTTGAAAACCTGAAAGCCAAAGAAGGCTATTTAATGCCCGACTCTTACCTGGTTCCCAGAAACGCTTCTTGGGCTGATTTTTGGCAGATTATTAACAAAAATTATCAGAGTGGGGTTAGTGAGGAGATTTTGGTCAAGGCTAAAAACCAAGGCCTAAATGAAGAAGAGTTGATTATTTTGGCCTCTTTAGTAGAAAGAGAAGCCAAAAGTCGGGTTGATCAACGGACCGTTGCTGGGGTGTTATTAAATCGAATTAGGAATAATTGGCCGCTTCAAGTTGATGCCGGTGTTCAGTATGCCCTGGCTAACAAAAACTGTCCAAGAGATTATCCCGTTTCTTGCGCCTGGTGGCCCAAAATAACCGGCCAAGATACCAGAACGATTGTTTCGGCTTATAATACCTATCAAAATAGCGGCTTTCCGCCGGGACCAATCTGCAGTCCTTCCCTTGGGGCAATTGAGGCGGTTGCTGATGCCCCACAAAATTCTCCCTATTGGTATTATATTTCTGATCTTTCAGGCAAACTTCATTTGGCGACAACTTTAGCCGAACACGAAGAAAACATTAATCGTTATCTGAGATAGGTGGTTTAATATAATGAAGAAGTGGAAAACGAGAACACCTTCCAGTTTCCACCTTAAAGGTGTAAAATTTCTAATTGACCTAATGAAATTCCAAACCCCAATTACCAAAAAATTTTAGGATTTGGGGCTTGGGAATTCCTTAGAATAATTAGAGCAATTAGGTTAATTAGAATAATTTTTAAATATTTTTAATTTTTAACTTTGAACTGTCAACTGTTTTCCTTGCATTTCTTTTTAGCCTATGTTATATTAGGCTCATTGCTTCTTTGGGTAGTTTAATTTTTGGGTCATTTTGATTTTGACAATCATTATCAGCCGGGTTTACTTTTAAGTAAATATCCCTACCTGGTCAGGGGGATATTTTTTAATGGCCTTTTTTTGTCTTGAACCTGGCTGTTTTTTTGCCGGTAAAATTTTTGACTTTTAATCAAAGAATGGAGGTTCATAAACAAAAAAATCAGGTTGTTTTAGGTAAGAAATATTCAAAATTACCCCCATTAGACCTTCTGGCGATTCAAAAAGAATCTTGGCAAAAGTTTTTAAAAAACGGTATTGCCGAAGGCTTAAAGGGGATTTCGCCGATTAAAGACCAGGCCGGACAGCGTTGGCAAATGAGTTTGGGTGATTATCATCTTTCATCTCCCAACACCACTCCTCAAGAGGCGATTCGCCGAGGTATTTCTTATACTGTTTCTATTGACTGCGATATCACTTTAACTAGTCTGCAAACTAATCGGACCTGGCAAAAACAGACCTTTCTTTTCGATTTGCCCCAAATGACCCAGCGAGGCACCTTTATCATTAATGGGGTTGAGCGTTGTATCGTTTCCCAGGTAACTCGAGCACCAGGGGTTTATTTTACCCAAAGCCAAGACAAGCGAACCGGTAAAACTCTTTATGAGGCCGAAATTAGACCGCTTTTCGGTTCTTGGTTAGAATTTATTAGCAATAACAATAATGTTATTTCGGCCCGGATTGATCGGCGTCGGAAGTTTCCAGCCACGGTGATCTTAAAAGCTTTGGGAATGACCAATAAGGAAATTACCAGCCAATTTGGCGAAATTATTAATCCCACCCTTGGTACTGATACTACCGAAACCCGTCAAGAAGCTCTAATCGAGATTTAT
>Ga0265594_1000591_pt1 | contig 29532 bp, 21 predicted proteins | sample saktaG_11_FD_190147 | JGI IMG/M metagenome (GOLD analysis project Ga0265594, IMG submission 190147) | Saline water microbial communities from Sakinaw Lake, British Columbia, Canada - sak_2011_5_24_80m | ecosystem: Environmental > Aquatic > Non-marine Saline and Alkaline > Saline ... | reverse complement strand
TCCACCCGCCAAGGAGGCTTCAATCCAAGAGCCATTTGAAATAGTTCTATATCTCTCATAATCTGTAATCTATACCATTCTTCAAATTATGCTACAATTATTACCCACTCAATTCAGCGAGGAGCCATAAAATTGTTACTTATGTAGAAAAAATCCTTGGCTTGCACCAACAACTGTCTGCAACCCGCGATCCCCGCACTCGTGAGCAGTTGCAGCGCCGGATCGACGCCACCGACAGGCAGATCGACCGGCTGGTGTATGAGTTATATGATTTGACTGAAGAGGAGATCGGGATTGTGGAGAAGAACGGATAGACTGGAAATTTATGATTTCAAATTGGAGATTGCAAATATCAAATATCAAATTTTCTCAGACGACGCCTTTGGCGCAAATTACATCACTCCATTACTTCATCACTCCAGTACTCCACCACTCCATGAATGCAAATTTTAACTTGAATATAATCAGTGATTAAATTAAAGAGGTTCTTATGTTAAAAAAAATGATCATCTTAGTATTCTTCATGTCTGTCTTTATTTTTATGACATGTCAGAAATCGAGCTACAAAAAAGTCAAACAGTATTCGATTGAACAGTTCATTGACATCACATCCATTTTTGGAAGTTCCTTCTCCCCTGATGAGAAGGACGTTTTGTTCACCAGTGATAGATCCGGGATTTACAACGCATATATCATCTCTGTTGATGGCAGCAATATCAGGCAGATGACGCATTCCGACAGTTCATCCATATTTGCGGTATCTTTTTTCCCAAAAGACAAGCGCTTTCTTTTTGCGAGTGATCAAAATGGAAATGAAATTTATCATCTGTATTTACGCAATGAAGACGGTTCAGTCGAGGATTTAACGCCTTATGAAAATGCCCGCGCGGTTTTTCGTGGATGGTGTTACGATGAGCGGAGTTTCTTTTTCGAATGTAACAAGCGGAATCCAAAATATATGGATATTTATGAAGTAGACATTGAAACATTGCAACCCCGAATGATTTTTCAGAATGATGCCGGATATTATCCCAGAGCCATTTCCAATGATAAAATTTTTATCGCTTTCTTTAAACCTACTACCGGGCACAATTCCGATATGTATTTATACAGTCTGGAAACGAGCCAAATGAAACATATTTCGCCTCATGAAGGAGATATAAATTACGCTCCGGTTGATTTCAGCGTTGATTCGAAAAGCCTGTATTATCTGACGGATGAGGACAGTGAGTTTGATTATTTAAAGAGATATGATATCAATACCGGCAAAACGGAAAAAATATTTGAAGCGAACTGGGATATCATGTACACCTACTTTTCCCGAAATGGTAAATACCGGGTTATGGGCATCAATAACGATGCGAGAACAGAGATCAGGGTTGAGAACGAGCAAATCGGCGAGTTGGTAAAACTGCCAAAACTTCAGGATGCTGATATCACATCTGTGAACATTTCAAAAAGTGAAAATTTGCTGACTTTTTACGTGAATGGCTCTCGTTCACCAAACAATCTTTATGTTTATAATTTTAAGACTAAAAAACATCACAAATTGACTCAGTCGATCAGTCCGGACATTGATACGGAGGATTTAGTTGATGCAAATATTGTACGCTACCCATCTTTTGACGGATTGGAAATCCCCGCACTCTTATACAAACCGCATAATATCAAAGCTGGTGAGCAAGCGCCTGCTCTGGTAAATGTTCACGGCGGTCCGGGCGGTCAGGCACGAATAGGTTATCGTGTATTAATCCAATATTTAGTAAATCACGGCTATGTCGTTATTGATGTAAATAATCGCGGCAGTTCAGGTTATGGAAAAACATTTTTTAAATTAGACGATTTAAAACACGGTGAAGAAGATCTATCTGACTGTGTTGAAGCAAAAAAATATTTAGCTTCATTGGGTTATGTTGATACCAGCAGAGTTGGAATTATCGGCGGAAGTTACGGTGGGTATATGGTTTTGGCGGCTTTAACATTTCGTCCCAATGAATTCGCTGTGGGCATAGACATGTTCGGAATATCGAATTGGGTACGAACTTTAAAGAGCATTCCACCCTGGTGGGAAGCAATGAAAGAGTTGTTGTACAAAGAGATGGGTGATCCTGATAAAGATCTGGATTATTTATATAGTATATCTCCTCTATTTCATGCCGAAAATATCCAAAACCCTCTCATGGTCTTACAGGGCGCGAACGATCCGCGTGTCTTGAAAATCGAGTCCGATGAAATTGTTAAAGTAGTAAAAGAGAAGGGAGTTCCTATTGAATATGTTCTGTTTGATGATGAAGGACATGGATTTGTGAAAAAGGAAAATAAAATCAAAGGATACAAAGCAATTTTAACATTTCTGAATCAACGTCTCAAATAGCCAATTTATATTACCTTTTTCCTACGCTCTGTATTTTAACCGTAAAAGGAGCATCTCATACAATTTTTAAAAATTTCCGCTGCAATATCTCCGCAAGCCTATATTTTCATAATAAATAATTTTGCATTAGGTGGAAATCTTCACTATTGGCGTTGGAGTGAAGGTGATTGGGCAATGAACATCTTTGAAGCAGGTCCCGGAATAAAATATTATTTACCCGCCGGAAATATCCAACCATTTGTTTCAAGCAGTTTTTTATACTCAATAACATCATACAAAGATAACAGTGATAATAGAATAAAAACGGATATATCTTTCGGCGGAGGCATAGATGTATTTATCTCAAATAATGTCGTAATCGAGCCTTATATAAGATATCATATTTTAAGCAATAAGTATGGCAATGACGACTCTGAAAAATCCAAAATATTTGAAATTGGGATTGGTTTAGCAACATTCATTTTTGAATAAGATGATTTGTTACTTGATATATTGTACTATTAAAAGTACGTTAGACCGAGCAAAATAAAAGGTGATAAAATGCGACGAATACAATTAGACAAAGATATTAAGCCATTGAGTGAATTTCGATCAAAAGTCACTTGGGAGCATGTCTATGTTAGGTAGGATATCTTTGCGAAAGTTTATTCCCAGGTAATTTTTGTTCGATAGAATATATGGAGTACGCTGACTGTGTCAGTGTAACAGCAACACAGTTGCTGTACTCCAAAATTAGTACTCCAAAATTAGAATTTTCGACAACAGTCAGAGTTCTTTTCAATATCCAGATGTAACTTTTGCAAAGGTCTGCTTCTTAAAATGGCATGAGCAGCTCCTGCTACAACTATTATACCAGGAAGCAGGTTCGTACCGGTTGAACTGGGATGGGATAAGTCAAAGCGACGATATGGTGGCTTCGGGAATATATTTTCTCCAGATTGCCAACGGGAATTATTCCCGGACAAATAAGATAATTTTCTTGCGGTAGAGAAAATTATGAAGTACTATCAAAATGAAATTTGATCTTCAATTGCTTTTATTTTACTCAACAATAATCTTTGTCAAGATTCGTGTAATGTGCTGGTTTTTGATTATAATTATGATTATTTTTAAATGAATTTAATTCGTTGAAGAACATGAAGATTAAAGATGTAAATGGAGTAAAAGGAAATGAGTAGTTATCGATTTTCGGCAGTAATTGAGAAGGATAGAGATGGTTACTATGCTTTTTGCCCTGAACTTCAAGGGTGCTATACTCAAGGTAATACTTATGAAGAAGCGCTAGATAACATTAAGGATGCAATTCAGTTACACGTATGTGATAGGATAGAAGATGGAGAAGATATTACACAACCCGAGTCGGTCAGTCTTACTTCATTAGAAGTAGTAGTATGAGTGGCAAATTACCAAGGATAACTGCTGCTGAAGTTATCAGGGTACTGGAAAAGGCAGGATATTTTCTTGCAAGGCAAAGCGGAAAACACAAAATATACAAGAATAGGGAAGGCAGGAGAGTAACTGTAAGCTATCATTCAGGAAAGATTCTTCATCCTAAGGTTCTGAAAAGCATAATGCGAGATTCCGATTTAACAATAGAAGAATTTAAAGATTTGTTATAAAAAGGTATTCTGATTAAAAGATAATTTTTATTAGGTAGGATATCTTTGCGAAAGTTTATTCCCAGGTAATTTTTGTTCGATAGAATATATGGAGTACGCTGACTGTGTCAGTGTAACAGCAACACAGTTGCTGTACTCCAAAATTAGTACTCCAAAATTAGAATTTTCGACAACAGTCAGAGTTCTTTTCAATATCCAGATGTAACTTTCGGTAAAATATTTTTTCTCCGCTCTCTCTTTTCCGTTTTTATAGGTCCGGCAACTTCCAATCTTGCTGTAATCGGTTATAGACCAGCGAGGGCAGTTGTACGAGCAGCGGACCGGCACCGGCGTCAAGCCAATAGACCAACTTTTCCATTTCGGCTCTGTCCATCGTCGTACAGCCAGCGGTCGAATCGCCGGTAACAGAGACGCAGTGCAGAAAGATGCAGGAGCCGGCTTCCTTTTGAATATCGGCAGTATTATGCTCCACTACAACGCTGTAATGATATGCATTCGGTGATCGGTAAATGCGCTCTGACGATTCCCAATCGACGAGTTCCACTTTATCTTTTTCAAGCAGTTGGTTATAAAATTGCGATGCCACATCATCAACGCATTCCAGGTAATCGGTGACCGGACGGTAGGGAATCTTCAGTTCACCCATTTCTTCAACTGCCGGAAATCCAAAGGCTTCTCCCAGGCGAAACAGACCCGCCGGACTCCTTCCGTCACCTTCCTGTTTGACCGGATTGGAATCATCGGGAATTTGATGAAGACCTCTGCCCCACCCCAGACCGTTGCGGCCAAGGATAATCGATACGGGCTCACTGATCAATTTCCAATCGCCGGCGGATTCCGTTCTCTCAAAACGATACAGGGCTCCTTTTGAAGCCTCCCATGAAGGCGTCATAACGACGATTAGTTGTTTGCTTGTATCCGGTACCGGATTTTCCGCTGAGTTTATCAGTAAATATAATGCAAACATGATCGCCAAAATTAAAATCGATGAGAAAATCCAAACGACCTTTAATGTCTTATTAGACCTGCTGACGATCCGGTCACTTTTCTGTTGAAAATTATGTGTTGAGTGATCCATCTTTTTATACCTCGCAATTAGAATGCTCCAAATAACAAAAATAGGGCGTATTATGCAATCATTATTTCATCCGGTTAGAATAGAGGTATGAGGAAAAACGCCAGATATCGAGCAAGAGCTCCTGTAGAATCAACGCCGCTGCCAGAGAATAACGAATGATTTTATCGCGCTGTTCACACCTATTATTTTTCTCCTGCTCGCGTTGCTCTGATTAACAGATAAGCTAAAAAACTGAAAAACAGCAAAGCAAGCGGTATTGTCAAAGGATCGGCCCAGTTTTCTGAAAGTAAAAGTGGTCGTGCTTTTAGTATTACCAACAATCCCACGAGAATTCCCATCAAGCCGTCGCCGCCGACAAGTCCGGAACCAAAAAGTATCCCCGCTTCGCGTCGTTTATCTTTCAGCTCTTTATTATCACCACAGCGTGCTTCAATCATTTTTCTAATAGTACCGCCGATAAAAATAGGTACCATAGTTGAAACGGGGAGATATACACCAACAGCAAAAGCCAGGGCGGGAATCCGAATTACAAAATGGACAAAAAGGGTAATTCCAACTCCGATAAATACGAGAGTCCAGGGAATATTCTGGCTGATCAATCCATCAATTATCATTTTCATCATACTGGCTTGCGGAGCAGGCAACTCCGGGGAACCGAAGCCGTGCGCTTTACCCAGAATTAATACACTACCCGCTACAAAAAACGCCGTAGTGAGAACACCGACCAGCTCGCCTATCTGTTGTTTACGAGGAGTGGCTCCGATGAGAAATCCCGCTTTTAAATCCTGAGATGTATCACCGGCTATTGATGCGGCTACCCCAACAATTCCGCCAATTGTGATAATGGCAATTTTGGCTTCTAACCCTTTAAAACCTAAGCCCATGAAAATAAGACTGGTGAAAATAAGCGTAGCTATTACCATTCCGGAAGTAGGATTGGATGTCACTCCGACTAAACCGACGATTCTTGCAGATACCGTAACAAAGAAAAATGCAAAAACGACTGTTAGCAGAGCAGCAAGTAATCTGACAAAAAATGAACCTGAAAAATCAAAGATAGTTGGAATAATTGCAATAAACAGAGCTGTAATACCAACTCCGACAAACACAACTTTTAAAGAAAGATCGTCATCGGTTCTATCCACCTCTTTTCCTGCCTTAGCCTCTTTAATATGTTGAATACCAATTTTGAAGGATGACACGATAGTCGGGATTGATTTAATAAGAGTGATGAATCCGGCGGTAGCAACAGCGCCGGCGCCAATATATCTGATATAAGTCGTCCATATTTCATGCGGATCCATATCGGCGATCAATTTAATGGTTGCTGGGGAAATTGGATGTGCGACGGCATCACCATAATAAGCCAGCGCCGGAATCAGAACGAGCCAGGATAATAATCCGCCCGCCACCATAATCAAACCGATCCTAAATCCTAATATATAACCAACACCGAGCAGCGCCGGCTGAGTATTCATTCCGATCATTCCTTTTTTCAGGAAAGGGATTTTGATCCAGATTACACTCTTGAAAAGGTGCACTATTCTAATCAGAAAAGTATATCCAAAGCCTATTCCTAGCCCGGCAAAGACATTTTTAGCGCTGGCGCCCCCGGCGTCGGCGGCAACCAAAACTTCAGCGGAGCCGATGCCTTCCGGATAGGGAAGTTTGCCATGTTCATTTTTTATCAGAAAACGTCTGAGAGGTATCATGAATAAGACACCGATTATTCCACCGGCTAAACCGATAAGAGTAATCTTAAGAAGACTGGGGCTTTGACCCCACATAATCAGCGCCGGTATAGTAAAAATAATACCCGATGCCAGCGAAGAGCTTGCCGAGCCGGTCGTCTTGGTTATATTATTTTCCAGAATTGATGTCTTTCCGGTCCAACGCTGGAAAATTTTGGCAACTGCGACGGTTAACACAGCCAGGGGAATTGCAGTTGAGATAGTAAGACCGGACACCAGCCCGAGATAGGCGTTTGCCATACCAAATAGAATACCAAAAAACGAACCATAGACCAGAGATTTCAAGGTCAATTCGGTCATCGATTCAGTTACCGGTATATAGGGTTGATATTGATCACCGGGAATTTCTTCGTAAGCCTCCGGCGGTAGCCCTGTTCTTTGCTGACTCATTTGTTGCTCCTTTTAATCATTGACTATAAAACCAACGGTAATATCAAAATAAAAGAGGAAGAATTCAAGCAGGAAAGTTCCATCTGCAGGTTTCCATTTATCAATAATTTCCATCGAATGAATTCAATGGTTATTACTATTTTTAAAACTGATAGTTTCGTAAAAAAACCCGAAGCTGTCATCCTGAGGGAAGCGAAGCGACGAAGGATCTCGTCGATAATTCACTGAGATTCTTCATTCGTACCTCATTCAGAATGACATGATTTGTACTTTTTACGAAACTATCAAAATTGAGTGTAATGGATAAAAATCGTTGCTAACTTTATAAGATGTCATCGATAGCTGACAACCACAGTGAATTTCCACGGGGCAATACAAGCGATTTTTATGAATTGTGTCAGGCTTCTTTAACGCCGATTCCCGGTTGGTCATTCAGGACGACCCGCCCGTCAACAAGCGTGGCGCCGATATACGGGTCATTGCTGATCAGCAGGTTTCCATCCAGATCGGCATAGTCGATCAGCGAGCATAATTGAGCGGCGGCAGTGATTGCTACCGAACTTTCGATCATGCAGCCGATCATGATTTTCATTCCCAGTGACTTCGCCAGCCAGATCATGCGCAGGGCTTCCTGTAAACCGCCGGATTTCATAATCTTGATATTAATCCCGTCATAGGCTTCGGCTAATTTGGGAATGTCTGCGGTAGATTTTACGGCTTCGTCGGCAATAATCGGAACCGACGACCGGTCGCGCAGCCAGCGGGTTTCTTCCAGCATATGAGAGGGCATCGGCTGCTCGATAAATTCAATCCCGTTTTTCACCAGCCATTCGATTTTCCTGATAGCGACTTCTTTATCAGTCCAGCCTTCATTGGCATCCACGCGAATAGGCTTATCGGGCGCTACGGAGCGCACGGCTTTGATAAATTCTTCATCGTTCGGTTTACCGACCTTGACTTTTAATATTTTGTACGGCGCTGCTTCCCGGGTTTTCTGCGCCATTACTTCAGGTGTATCAATTCCAATGGAAAATGAAGTCAGCGGCGATTTCTCCGGGTCCAGACCCCACATTTTATAGAGTGGTACATTCAGCGCTTTGCCGACCCAGTCCATCAGGGCAATGTCGAGAGCACATTTACCGGCGGTCTGCGCTTTGCACAGATCCTGAATATCATATCCCAATTGAACAAATTCAAAAGGATCGGCATCGGCGAACAGCGGAATCGCTTTCTTGATTACTTCAATTGTAGTTTCCGGGGTTTCATCATAGCGGATATTCGGCGCCGCTTCACCAATTCCAACAATTCCATCCTTCTCCAGTTTCACAAAAACATTCTGCTTAAAATTGCTGGAATTCCGGGCGATTGTCCAGGTATGCCGTAAATTCAATTGCTTGATCTCATAGCTTAATTTCATGCCGTTTCCCTTCGTAAATTTTCTCTTTGAACAGGCAATGCCGCTTAATCCTGTTGATACGCCTGCCGCTATTGTAGCAAAACCAACCGTTTTGAAAAAATCCCTCCGTTTCATGCCGAAACACTCCGTCATTTTATTTCAATTGCATGAAAATTTACACCGCATTTGAGTTTTACACAAGTTCCCATTCAATCTCTTGTACTGATAAACGGAAGCTGTTATATTTCCACTTAATATTATGACTAAAATAAATTAATAGCCGCTGTACTATATCGTAGAAAAGGATCAAAGATTGAAACTATCAAAATTCAAAGCGCCGAATACTTACTTTCTGATTTTCTCGATCATTGTGGTTACCGCTGTCTTAACCTGGATCATTCCCAGCGGCGAATACAATCGAAGCACCATGAATGGTCGTGAAATCGTAGTAGCCGGTTCTTTCCATTCCGTTGAAAGCAACCCGCAGGGAATTGGCGCGATCCTGATGGCGCCCATACGAGGTTTTACAAATAAGAGCGCCGCTCTGATTGTCGGTTTTGTTCTAATCGTCGGCGGTGTGTTTGCGATTTTAGCAAAAACCAGGGCAATCGACGCCGCCATTATGGCTGTAGCCAAAGCCCATGATAAATCTCCAATCATCGAAATACTTTATATACCGATTTTCATGGTGATATTTTCGCTGGGCGGCGGCAGTTTCGGGATGGGCGAAGAGGTCATCCCGTTTATTCTGATCTTCGTCCCCCTCACTCTCGCGCTGGGATATGACTCCATCGTTGGCGTTGCGATCCCCTTTGTCGGCGCCGGGGCAGGATTCGCCGGTGCGTTTCTAAACCCGTTCACCATTGGAATATCCCAACAAATTGCCGATCTGCCGCTGTTTTCGGGAATAGGATACCGCTTGATCAGTTGGGTCATCTGTACAGCTGTTGCCATTATCTTTGTGATGATATACGCGGCAAAAATTAAAAAGCGCCCTGAAAAGAGCCTGACATTCGATATGGATGAAGAAAAGCGTAAAAACCTCCACATCGGTGATTTAGAAAATTTCAAAGGTGTTTCAAAAGGTCATAAACTGGCGCTCTATACATTTGCATTGGGAATGGTGGGAATGGTAATCGGCGTGCTTAAATATCAGTGGTACATAGAAGAGATATGCGCTGTCTTTTTCCTGACCGGCATTTTTGTCGGAATTGTCGGCAGATTATCGATAAAAGAGTTTACCGACGCTTTTGTATCCGGAGCCCGGGATATGGTCGGCACTGCATTAATAATTATTCTTGCCCGTGGTATTTTGATTATAGCCGAAGACGGTAGAATTATCGATACGATGCTTTTCGGATTAGCTAACTCTATCAAAAACCTCCATCCCATTATTTCATCCCAGGCAATGTTTATAATTCATTCAATCATTAATATTTTCGTACCATCCGGCAGCGCTAAAGCCGCTCTTACAATGCCTATCATGATTCCGCTGGCTGATATTGTCGGCGTCACACGCCAGACAGCCGTGTTAGCCTTTCAGTTTGGAGATGGTTTTAGTAATATGATTGTTCCCACCTCTGCAATCACCATGGGCGTATTAACATTGTCGGGAATTTCATGGGAAAAATGGGCGAGATGGATCATTCCGCTGGAAATTATCTTTTTAATCGTCGGTTTTATCCTGTTAATCCCGCCGTTTATTATGGGGTGGTAACATTTGAAATACTGCGATCTACAATGTGAATTTGCGGAATTCCCAAAGAAATTATCCGATGGTTCCCTCTCCTGCCGAACCTTTATCGGGCTGTACTGCAAGAAACTGAGGCGTATCGTTCCCAAGAACGGCAGATGTATCGTTGAGCTGGGAAGTGATCGTGCAAAAAATCAACCTGAAAATAAAGTAAAAAGCCGATAAACTCTTTCATGTTTATTATTTATTGCACACCTTCCGGAAAACCCGCATGAAATTCTTACCCAGGATCTTCTCCACATCCGTCTGTGAATACCCGTGTTCCAGCAGTGCCATTGTGACATCGGGAAACCGGGAAACATCCTGCAGTCCGAAGACCGTATTGGTTCCAATTCCGTCATAATCAGATCCCAATGCAACATGGTCTATTCCGACAAGATTAACGATATGATCAATATGCTGAATAATGTGATCAACGGTAACCGTTGTCCCATAATCGGCTAAAAAGGGCGGGTAAAAAACAATTCCAATTACTCCACCCGACTCGGCAATTGCCTGTATTTGATTATCATAAAGATTTCGATAGTGATCGCGGATCTCTCTTACACCTGAATGTGTAGCAATTATCGGATTCGTTGTAACTTCAAGAATATCCTCGATCGTTTTTATTCCTGTATGGGAAATATCAATTATAACACCAAGTGAATCCATTATTCTTATTACTTCTTTACCAAATTCACTTAATCCAACCGTCTCAGATCGATCATCCTGGGCTGATACTGCCCAATCCGTGCTGTTATTCCAAGTAATCGTCATGTACCGCATACCATTGTCGTAAAGTGAAATCAATTTATCTATGTCATTTTCAATGACGTGTCCGCCTTCAACAGCCATTACGGCCGCAATTTTTTCATTGTTGTTTATAGCAATGGCTTCATTGAGCGTCCGCGCCTGCTGAATATAATCCGGATACAAGGTCATTTCACGATTAAAAATCCTGATCGTTTCCACGGCTCCTTGATAGGGGTTCACAATGTAATCACCATAGGACGGGCTGATCCAAATTGCAAAATACTGAATATCGACCCCGCCTTCGACCAAACGCGGAATATCGGTATGATTATAATTGTGTCTCGGCATTAGATGGTAACTCGTATCATCTAACATTTTTTCCAGAACATCGTTGTGAAGATCTATAACAGTCGCGTGCGAATGAATAGTTTCAATGAATGTTTCAAAGAATTCTCCGCCGGTGACATCCACGGTCAGTGTATCGCTGATATATCCAAATTTTGAATAAATAATTGTTATTGGAAATGGATTGAATTTTCCGAGAAATCCCGGAATGGGCGTCTGAGAACCGGAAAATTGCGAGAGTCCACCCTGTCCTCCGCCATCCAGTTGGATCATTTTCCTTGTTTTGGACTGACCATCATGACGGATAGTATAGAAATATACGCCGGCGCTTCCCCGGCTTTTCCAGGAGACCCGAAAATAACCGGCTGGTAGAAATTCTCGGCGCGAATCGATCTGCTGTCCCAGAATATTGTGAACGGTGACTTCCACATATCCCGGACTTGATATGGAAAATTCTATATTGGTTGACGGATTAAACGGATTGGGATAGTTCTGTGATACTTTAAATTTTTCCGGTATAGTTGCAATTTCTTCTATAGCAGAGTAATCAGAAACAAATGTCCATTCACCTTTATAATTTGTAATAACTGTATCTCTGTTTGCCTGATCCCGGGATATTATGATAACGTATACTTGTTTGACCTCGGCGCCATTAGTTTTATTCTTCACAACACCGCTGATCGTAAATGCAGAAAGCGGTTTTACAGATAGTAATACAACAATCCAGAAAATCGATGTCAACACCTGCCATTCCAGGCGCTTATTGATAGCCGTCATTCTTTATCCATTTAAATTCATGTTTAGTTATTTTTTTACAACCTCATATCGAATTATCGTGCAATATTTTTTCGGATCGCCTTTCATTTCAACGACGAGCATCTTTTGAGTTTGTTTATAGAATATTTGAGACTGAACCAAATAATCAAATTCACTCAAATTTCCCTGACAGGAAAAAGTAAGAAAACCGCAAATATAAAAAATAAAATCCGTTTCATCTTCTTCTCCTTATAAAACTGGTCAGCAGTGCCATGCCCCGAATATAATCGGTTTATTTATGGTAATAAAGATATTTCCATTGAAAAAATATCCTGTAGATTTCATCTATCTGATTGAATTCTGTGAATTGAAAATTTATTTGTAAAACCCTTTCCTTTTCGATTTCTAAAGACTTAAATTTCTAAAGTTTTTGATGAATTGTAGAGGGAATATGCGCATCGGCATCAGACGTGAAGACAAAAATCAATGGGAAGCCCGCGTTCCGTTAATACCGGATCATATCCGGGATTTACGGAATCGTTTCGCTGTTGAATTTTTTATTCAACCATCGACAATCAGGGCGTTTTCAGATGAGGAATTCAAGAACGCAGGCGCCGTGGTACAGGAAGATTTATCAAACTGTGATATTGTATTCGCCGTTAAAGAGATACCCGTTGAGTTTTTTCTTCCTGATAAAAAATATGTCTTCTTCTCACACACGATCAAAGGTCAATCCTACAATATGCCCTTACTCAAGCGTATGGTTGATCTTAATACCACGCTTATCGATTATGAAAAAATTGTCGACGATCGGGGCAGACGGCTGGTTTTCTTCGGCAGATTTGCCGGTATTGCCGGAATGATCGATTCTTTCTGGGCATTAGGCAGCCGTTTAACCAATGAAGGTCATCATACAATTTTCAACAGCTTAAAACAGGCATTGAGCTATCCCAGCCTCGAAGCGGTAAAGGATGCATACAGAAAACAGGGAAAACAGTTGACTGCCGAAGGTCTTCCGGAAACGCTGACACCGCTGATCTGTGGCTTCAGCGGTTATGGTAATGTGTCCCGCGGTGCTCAGGAGATGTTCGACATCTTCCCATTCATTGAACTCAAACCGGAAGAGTTGGTGGAATTTTACCGGAAAGGCAAATATTCCAACAGACACCTTTACAAGGTCGTCTTTAAAGAAAAACATCTGGTAAAGCCGAAGGATTCAACGGCGGAGTTCAATCTCCAGGACTATTACAATCATCCTGAAAAATATGAATCAAAATTCGAACAATATTTGCCCTGTTTATCGGTTCTGATCAATGCGATTTACTGGGATACAATGTATCCAAAACTGGTCACCCGGAAATATCTGAAAGAGCGCTGCGAATCCGGGGCTGGTCTTCCTCTCAAAGTCATCGGCGACATTACCTGCGACATTGACGGCTCCATTGAGTGCAATATGTCTGAAACCGATTCCGGCAATCCGGTTTATGTTTACGATCCGATTAAAGAAGATATTCAGTACGGTACGGAAGGCAACGGACCGGTTGTACTGGCGGTTGACAATTTACCCTGTGAGCTCCCCAAGGAATCCTCAACTGTTTTCAGTACCGTGTTAAAGGATTTCATCCCCGAATTAGTAAGAACCGATTTTAGTCTTGATTTTGACAAGGTCAATCTGCCGGCAGAACTCAAAAAAGCGACAATTTTATACAATGGAGAATTTACCCCGGATTTTGAGTATATGTGGGATTTTATAAAGAATACGGACAAGCTCCCAAAGTGGCAGGCCCCAAAGGAACAGGCAGAACCAAAAAGTAATTAATGGCTCTTCTGAGAATTGAGTGGGTAAGTTAATGTCCAATATCCAACACGGAATATCCAATGATGAAAAAAAAGAGATGAGTGAGAAAGAAAAGAATAAAGAAAATAATCTAAAGAAGTTTGACTTACAGGAATGGTTTACTACGCTCATTCCCAAACTCCTATACCATGCTCATTCCCAAGCCCCAGCTTGGGAATGCTAGAGAAAGATGAAATATACGTTACAAAGCTGGGGCTTTGTAACGAGTAAGTAAAGGTTGGATGAAAAAGAAAAAGGAGCGATAGTGACAAAAATACCTGGATATTGGATGTTCCGTGTTGGATATTGGATAATCAGATTTTTTATTTTTAGTATATCGACCCATTAAAAAATAGAAGAAACCTAATTAATGATCAATAAGAGTAACAGGATTGGCGCTATACTCACAAAAGCGATACCGGATGTTGAGCGAAGTGAAATCCTGATTTATCGGGGCTGGATACAAATTTTCTTTACAAAAACAGAAGTGAACTTAAAAACTCAGGGAGAGAGAATATGAAAAATGTTTTGGTTTTGGGAGCAGGACTGGTTTCACGGCCACTGGTCAGGTATCTGTTAGACGTTCCTGAATTTCATGTAAAAGTTGCCAGTAGAACTGTCAGCAAGGCGGTAAAGTTAATCGACGGACATCCGCGTGGCGAAGCCCGGGCGCTGAATGTCAAAGATGACGCCCAGCTGGAAGAACTGGTAAAAGATTGCGATCTGGCGATCAGTCTATTGCCTTATGTCTATCACGTCAAGGTTGCCGAATTGTGCATCAAGTACAAGATAAACATGGTAACGACCTCTTACATCAGCGATGCTATGAAAGCGCTGGATCAGAGAGCCAAAGACGCCGGTATTATTATTCTGAATGAGATCGGTGTTGATCCCGGTATTGACCACATGTCCGCAATGCGCATAATTCATGCAGTGGAAAACAGCGGCGGCAAAGTCATCAGCTTCCGCTCATATTGTGGCGGTCTGCCGGCGCCGGAAGCCAATGATAATCCCTATGGATACAAATTCAGCTGGAGTCCCCGCGGCGTATTAATGGCTGGTCGCAACGATGCCAAGTATATGAAAGACGGTAAAATTATTGAGATTGACGGCAAAGATCTGTTCCGGAATCACTGGCCGCTCCACATCGAAGGCGAACCGGAGTATGAAACCTATCCCAACCGCAATTCTATTCCCTATATTGAAACCTACGGTATAAAAGATGTTAAAACCATGTTTCGCGGCACTATCCGCAACACCGGTTGGTGTAAAACATTGATCTGTATTGTACGTCTTGGCGTTCTCGATGAGACCGAGCGCAACGATCTGAAAGGTCTTTCCTACGACGATCTTACCCGCCGCCTCGTCAATGCACAGAAAGGTATCAGCACCCGTGAAGCTGTAAAAATATTTCTCGGCGAGGATTCTTCCGAAGAAGTTCTCGATCGCCTGGAATGGCTGGGACTCTTCAGCAGCGATCCGTTGCCGGAAGAAAATACATATATAGATATTATGACAGCGCGTTTCCTGGAAAAAATGCCCTATAAGGAGGGCGAACGCGACATGATCGTGCTCTATCATGACTTTCTGGCGGAGTGGGCCGACAAGAAAAAACGCATCACCTCAACACTCGTTGATTACGGTATTCCCCATGGTGATTCCTCAATGGCAAGAACCGTCAGTCTGCCGGCGGCGATTGCGACACGCTTAATTTTGCAGGGTAAAATCACTCTTACCGGTGTGTATGCCCCAGTTCTTCCGGAAATCTACAATCCCGTCCTCGATGAACTGGAAACGATGAACATTGTCTGCAAAGAGAAAGAATACGCTTTATAAGCAACGTTTTAAATGGTATCAGAAACCGTCCGGGTTGAATAATCCGGACGGTTTTAATAATAACCAGCATGTCTTACTCGTTATAAAGTCTCAGCTTTGTAACAAAAATTACATCTTTCACCAGCATTATACAGATTGTCATTCTGAACGAACGAAGAGAGTGGAGAATCCCCCAGTCATAGATCGTAAATCCCAGGAATGCTTAGCCTTGATTTAAAGGAATTCTTCCCCGATAAATCGGGGGCTCCTCCCTCAGAATGACAATTAATTTTTGATGTAATTAAAATTATTAGACTATTAAACATAATTTCCCTATTATTAGAGCGTTAAACATTGAGGAAAAAATGGAACGGAAATTTATCAAAGATTTTCAGGAAAATATGACCGTATCCGGGTTCTTTGCCGTGTTTTCCAAAGAACTGCGCAAGACAAAAACCGATAAGGAATACCTTGACCTGACATTGGTGGATAAAACCGGATCAATCAATGCCAAGATATGGGATAAGGTCGGTGAATTTTCCAACAAATTCGAAAAAGGCGATCCCGTCGCTGTTAAAGCTTATGTCACGTCATATAATAATGAACTGCAATTGAAGATTGACTCCGTCCGCCGGGTAATTCTGGATCAGGATAAAGACTTCGGATTTAATTATGCCGACATCATTCCTACAACAGAAAAAGATATTGAAAAAATGTGGAACGAAATTCAAAGCGCAATTCAATCGATAGAAAACCAGAACATCAAGCGTATCGTTCTGGATATTTACGGCGAACACAAAGAAACAATTAAAACCCACCCGGCTTCCATGATCTTACATCACGCATTTCGGGGCGGACTGCTGGAGCATACTCATTCGATGCTTAAAATTGCCGATGGGATTTGTAAAAATTATTCCGAACTGGATCGCGATTTCGTTATCAGTGGGATTTTACTGCATGATATTGGTAAACTGATAGAGTTGGAACCCGATCTGGCAACGACATATACCGACAGCGGCAATTTTATCGGTCATATCGTGCTGGGCAGAGACATTTTATTAAAGGCTATATCAAAAATTGACGATTTTCCGGAACTCCTCAAACTGAAAATGGAACATATGATCCTCTCGCACCAGGGAAAACTGGAGTGGCAGTCGCCAAAAGAGCCGATGTTCCTCGAGGCATTGGTGGTTTATTATATAGACGAAATCGACACACGGATCAACCAGATGAAACGGGAAATCGAATCGGATAAAACCGAAGGCGATTGGACCTCAAAAAAGAATTACTTCCATCGACCACTTTATAAAGGTGAGGAGTAATTCGTTTTCTTTCCGCTCGTTCCGGGACTGCCCGCCTGACTGTCGGCATACATGCCGGGCAGGTGCTCCGCAACAATTGGCTACGGAGTGTAACCCCGCAGCCAGAAAAGAAAGTTGAGATGGAAAAAGCCTTATTTCATGAAGATTCCAATCAACCTCCCCTCAATCCCCTCCTTAGCAAGGAGGGGAAAAAGGGGTGGTTAATACATTTACAATACCAAATAACCTCGTTTCAAATTACTTCAAATATTTGCTGCCGGAGGACGGAAGGGAAGCTTATATCATCTCGACATAATATTAGGTACAGCGCTAAAATTTCGGGGTAACTTCAGATAATACTCAATACTCAAAGCTTTTATTCGTTATTTCATCCAAATTTAGTAAAATAGCGCTGGAAATATTTAAAACCGGAAACTGTTACATGATACATCAAAAGACTCGCCAAATTGCTTTTAGCGGAATGTTCATCGCCCTCATTCTGGGCGTCGGATACGCCCTTGCATTCGTTCCCAACGTTGAACTGATTACCGCCATGATTTTTTTATCAGGAGTGCTAATGGGGATTAAGCAGGGCGTAATCATCGGCGTAACCGGTGAATTTTTATTTTCGGCACTGAATCCGATGGGCTCGGGTCTGCTCTTCCCTCCCATGTTAATTGCCCAGCTAATCGCAATGACGTTAGTCAGCCTTGGCGGCGGACTGCTGCGCCGATATATTTTGAAATGGAAGCTATCCTTTCCGAATGTACTTATTATAGGTATCATCGGGTTTGTTTTAACCCTGTTCTATGATTTAATCGTATCCTCGGCGTTTCCACTTTCGGCAGGATTCACAATGAAGGAAGTCATTGCGACAATCATTGCCGGACTGGCATTCAGTATCGTTCATCTTATTGGTAATACTCTTGTATTTATCCTGCTCGTTCCCGTAGCCGCCCAACAAGTTTACCGCGCCATACCGTTTTTTCGTGAATTCAAGCCTGTCATGTTAAACAATCAAGACTGATCATGTTGCGTCGAATTTTCATTATACTATCATTATTTATTGGCGTTTTTATATCATTTGCCGATGAACCTGACTCAAATTCATATCGGTATATCAACATTGTGGAACAATTACAAGATGAAAGCAGCCTCATAATTACTCCCGTTGAAGAGTGGGGTTTGCAGGGAAACTTATCCAATTACGGACTACCCGGATATGGAATTTCAATAATGTACAATGGATTTCCGCTCGGCGATCCGCTCTATGGAATTATCCCCTTTTCATGGATGAACAACCGTCTGCAGAAAGTTAATATCTCTTCATCATTAAATAGTATTTCATTGACGCCGGTTTTTGCCGATTCCGGTATGAATCTCTCCCGGTTTGACTACTATCGCGGAGATTACGGGTTTCTCAATTTCGGTCTCATTGTATCCGGCAATATCTCTGAAGATATCTCCTGGCGGTTCACGGGTGAGAATCTTGCCTATGACGGCGGCGACGGGTTATTTGGGCCGGACTTCGGTAATCTAAGCGAAAGTATCACTCAAAATTATTTCCTTGACGTAAAAAAATATACCGATACATGGCTGATCGATCTGGGCAGCAGTTATCAAAAATTTACGCCTGGATTAAGCAACCCAATAATTTTCGATACAGCGAGCAATGATACCTACCTGAACTGGACACATGCCGGCAGGTTGAAAGAATATCGTACAAATTTCTATGTAACCGGTACACGATCAGATTCATCGGGATCGGTTAAGGCAGGCGTACAGATGACCAATTATCTGTATCATGTTTCACATGATGAATCGTTGTATAAATTTACGGCGGAAGGCTACCAACTTTCCGGCGTCTTTAAAAAGGAGATTCATCGATCTTTGAGTAAACTGACACTTTCGGCAACGCCAATTGCTGAAAACATTTATCTGAGACATGGCACTCATAAAAATCGAATTCTTTTCAAACAGCACATCGACTATACAAGCCAGCGAAACCGGCTGAAATATTCAATAACAATCGGCTCGGTGAATCTCAATCCAACCACGGCAATTTCAGTCACACTGCCGCTGTCAAATCGGTTCAATATCGGTATCCGGTCCAAGCTCGATTACACGGTGTACCCTTTGAGTTTTTATACAGATATAGGGGGTCTTTCTACAAATAAACCTGATAAAGAGGGTTTCTCATCGTTGCAGCAGTCGCTGAATCTGCGATACGATCATGGAGCAAGTTATTTGAATTCTCAGATAAATCATACTTATGCCCACTTAATGATTCCACACAAAAATGCAATTAATGACACGAGTTTTTCATTCAACAAAAAAACTATCAATTCAACCTATCTTACGGAAGAATTCAAACTCCAATTTCCCTGGAAAATGCACATTAAGGGACGGGCGATTTTATCACCTTCGACAGAAGACGGATCTTCGGTTTCCATTCAGGGCTGGTCACGTTTATACCAGGAAATTTTCCTGTTTCATCAAAACCTGCATCTCTACCTTACCGGTGATATTTTCTATCAGACAGGTCCAAATTCAGTCATCTGGTTCGAGCAGCTGCGCACAAACACCACCAGCAAGCAATCCTACTACACTAACGAACGGCTGACCGCCAGCGCAACCATCGGCGCTTATATCGCTGATTTTCACATATTTTATACAATTTACAATGCGGAAGGACGAACCTTCTCATCATACCCCGGAATGCCCACCAGAAACCGCCTGAAGATTTTTGGTGTTGACTGGACCTTTATTAATTAATATATTCAACTTTAACACAACGGAGGCAAATATGAAAATTTCACACTTATCATTCATCTGTCTCATACTTTTAACATCATTTGGTCTTCTTGCGAATTCACCCTCTTCCGACGATCAAACTATCTATTTGAAAAGCGGGGAGAAATTAACGGGAAAGATTATCAAAACCGACGCCCAGACCGGTAGAATTTCTATCCAAACCGAATACGGCATACTCATTGTCCATAAAGACGATATTCTTGAGGAAGTCATTACTATTGAACTGAAGTCCGGCGATAAACTTAAAGGGAAAATATTAGCAAAAAACGGAACGACTACCGACTTGTTGACTGACTACGGTGTACTGACCATCGCAAATTCGGATATTGCAAAAATCGAATACGGATTGAAAGGTAAATCCAACAAAATATCCGAGATAAAGGAAAAATTTACCCTGGGAAGCGAACGCCAGATCGATGTCTTTTACGATCCCACCGGTTATACGCTTGATAAAGGCGTGCTGTATGTCAGCGGTCTGTCGTGGGGATTTGGATTTACGGACCGGTTCCAGGTAACCTCAAAATGGTCTGGCTATATCATGGGAAATTTTAACATCCGCCCGAAACTTCAACTATTTCGCTTTGGTACGCTGGAACGGGAACATGTCTTTTCGATCGGCGGTCATTACCACACCCGCACTAATCCCGATAAATTTGAATGGATCGAAAAAACCTATCAATTCGATAAAGGGCATTGGGATCAGAAATGGGTATCATCCGGGGAAACAATTCCGGTTTATTATGGTGCTTATCATAAAATCGGCAGCGAGATCGATATCGATGAGGTCGATCAGCGGTATGATACGTTATATAATGAACTTATGTATGACGGGGTAGATGTCGATTCACCGGACCCGCAAGAATTCTACGAAATATTCGCGGCGTACACATTCTCAAAAGCACGAGGTGGTAATACCGGCAGGATTTCACACACTTTTGGCGCTATTGTCAGTAAGCATCCCAACAAAAAAGATCTGATGTATAAAGCCTATTATGCTGGCGCCGTCGATATTCGTAAAAACTTGATCTTGAATTATGAAATATTCTACGACCCCTATTATGTAGAGTGGTGGAACAGAGGAGGTGGAATCTTTGGAAATTTTGGTGAAGACTTGTCCACAGACAAACCGGATAAACCATCCGTCTCCTCCATCCACTTCGATATTGGTTTCATATACGCTTTCTCCGACTGGCTGCGATTTGGAATCCACTTCCAGCCGTATATTTTTGGGATTTATATGAAATTTTGAGAAGCTTGGATAGAAGAATAATTCAACAGCCACATCCAGACCGACATTACGACAATCCTTTTGCCGTTTAGCTCAAACTCATCGTTTTGATCATAGCTTAATATTGGGCCTTCGTCTAAATCATAGGATTGAAGAACGTCCATTAATCCGTTTATTTCCCGTTTGTTCTACTAAAACATGATACATGCTGATATATTGGCTTGTCATACCAATATCAAGGTTTTTTAGTAATTGAACACCGTCCAGAGATGCAAAGTTTATATTATTATTAAAGTTAAGTTCTTACCTTTGCGTCCTCTGCGTCTTTGCGTTAAACTTATTATTTTTTCCAAGATCATCAAATTTGGGTTATATCCCGACTTCCGCTTCTCTAATTTATCTCTTCCCGACAGGCAATATATATAGTGGACGCTCTTCATCCGGCAGGTTCAGAATTTTGCTTACTTCATTATCTTTGAAAGCTCCGACAACCACTGTGCCGAGATTCAAAGAAACCGCCTGTAAATAAACATTTTGAGCGGCATGCCCAACTTCCATATGCACATATCTGACGCCCCTGTCACTGTATTTTCGAGTTGTTCGCTCATAAACCGCGGAAAATACAATAGCGATAGCGCCATTCTTAACGCATGCCTGTCCGAGAGCGGCAATAGCTAACTTATCTCTCACATCTCCGTTCCTGACCATTACGAGTTCATGTTTAGAGGGCTTATATTTATAAACACCCTCCGCAATCCCCTCAACATTGCCAATTACGACATATGCCTCAAGCGGGAAGAGCGCGCCTGCTGATGGCGTTGTTCTATAACCTCTCTTCGGGTTAGTAATTCCCTGCGCCGACCAGAGCAGTTGGGCGACTTCAGTAAGCGTCAACGGTTCATCTTTATACGCTCTAACCGATCTTCTTGTAAGCATAGCCTGTTCGAGCGAAACGCTGCTGTCATATTTCGGCTCAGGTAGTTTTATACTTTCATCGGTTGAGCCCTTACCGTCACGTTCATCACCAAATAGTTGCGGTAACATAAAATACCCTCCTATTCCTGTGCCTATTACTGCTATGGCTATGATAACGATATAGATTTTTTTCATAGCATCATTCCTTTCGATATATATTTCCTAACGTTTCAAGCATATCAGAAGTCAAGACCAAAGGGCAAATTTGGGCGAGCGAGTGCAACGAAGCGAGCCAGATATCCGCCTGTTATGTGACCTGAAGGGTGAGTCACAATAGTGGCGAAGCGTTTTGCAAGGCAAATAATTAACACTCAACCCTTCCGGAATACAGTAATCCATTCTTCTTTAATGATTCCACTTTTATGATTTCTATCTGGCGGTAAGGCGCGATTTTTGATTTCATCCCTACCTATTTCTACAAGTTCAAAGCTATTGTTTTTTGCTATGTGAGTAAGAATCTTATATGTTGGGATTTGAACTCCACAAATAGTGTTACATCCAGTAATTAAGCAAAAATGTCTCCTATTTTTTAACACATTATAAAATTGATTTAATACTTGTTTCATATTCTCAAAGTAATCATAAACAATATATGATTTCTTTTTATCTATCTTCCAAATCTTATTGAGAATTGTATTGAGATAACGATAATCGCTTTTTGGTAATATTTTGTAATTATGCCCAGAGATCCTTTCCGTTCCAATAGCGTGCATGTCTAATTTTCTTACTTCTTCCAGTGTAGCTAAACCTGACCACCATAATTCCAGTTTGTAACTTCTAAAGTAGTCCTGAGCATTTATATAGGGTGGTGATGTGACAATAAAATCTATTTTCTTAACCCCATTTTGGTTTAGTATAACTGAACTTTCTCTAGCATCTCCTTGAAAAACTTTTATGAAGTTATCGCTAATGTTCAGATACTCTGAAAGTAATTTAATTTTCTCAAAATTTTTATCCAGAGCCTCTTTAAAGTATTCTATTGGGGTAGGAACCCACCCGTTTTTTATTTTTTTTACCACTCTCTTAGACTTGTAGGTCTTTGCCATCCGAGGATCGGCATATGATGATTTTCTAATTATTGAAGAGAAACATACCAACAAAAACTTGCAAATGCTGGCATTATATTTTCCATTAAGATTTTTTATACTAAATTTTATTTTAGATAGTTCATTCTGTGCCTTTTTACAGAACCAATAATCAATATTGGGAAAATCTACAACAATTTTACCATCACTTTTTTTCACATCCTCTTTAACTGAATGAATTGCTAAACTTAATTGATCTATATCTAAAGGTATGGTCTTTACTTCTGATATAAGTGATGCTAACGGGTTAATATCGATACCAATTGCCTTTCTGCCCAAAAGTCTTGCTTCTAAAAGAGTTGTGCCGGAGCCGCAAAAAGGATCAAAGATTATATCACCTTTCTGAGTATAGTTTTCTATAAAATATCTTGGGATGTGTGGAATTAATTTTGCTGTGTAAGGATGAATACCATGAGTAAGGTATGATGTATTTGGAATTGTATCACAATATTCCTTTCTGAAGTTCCTGTTTTTTAATTTAATCATTTCTATCGCCTCTTAGTGGGAAGTAAAATTCAAAGGTATCTTCTATACCGGATGAATAATATGGAATATTATGACTAATAGCTGTTGTAGTAAGAAGATTAAGAGGAAGAGATTTCATAGTAATGAGGTATAAAATACCAACAACTTGAGGTTTGGTTCCTAATGGGCATAAAAAAATATTATATTTTTGGAAACTTTCGTTCGTAATAAAGGTAGATAGAGTCTTTGCTATATCGAAAGGATTAAGTGCGGGAATGTTACCAATGGGTAGCTTTTTATTAATTAATCTTTTGTTATACTCTCCGCAATAATTATTCCATTTTGCTTTTGATCCAGGATTTGTGGTGAAAAGCCAACATCTATCAGTAGAAAATCTTTCAATTAAAGACCAAGCTCTAATTTCTTCAAATCCCAATATAACTATCAGTAAATTATCTTTAACTGGAGACCAAGCATTCCAACTCAATGGAGGTATATGGATACTCTTAATACCAGATGATAACCATCCTTCTCCTGCAGAAGCATATCGTTTTGGGATTGTATAAAGTAGACGCAATTTTTTCATCGAAGTAAAATTTATAAGATACATTATAAGATTTATTAGCAGATCCTTAGTGAATGTTGACATATCTATTGTTATAAATAATTTTCTTTCATGCATATTTATTGTTTGCAGAAACTGATTGAATTTTATAACTGCCTCCATGCTTTTCCCGTGCGTACAATGTATTTTATGATATGTATCATCCGAATTGCATAGAAATAAAATATCTTCCATTTCTTTTATTAGTTTTTCTCTGCGCTCATTAATTTCTTCAAATTTAAATATTACGAAATCTCTAAATAGGTCATTTCTGATTATTTTAGGCACACCAAGAAATCTGTCCTCAAAACTGCCACATGTTATAAAAAAGTCATCCGGCAAATCATCTCTCATGGGTTTTATCTCTTTGACTCTTTCAACTGCTAATTCATTTGCCATTTCGGAACACCTCCAACCGCTTTGAAAGTTCATCTTTAAGAAATTTTCCTAAATCAAAAATATTTTTATATTCAATTGCCCAATTCTTCAGATCTGCTATTGGCCTTTCATTACTTTCAGAAGATAGACTTATATTATGAAGTTGAATAAATCTTTTATCCTTGCCAAATGCTACACCTAACGCAAATAACATAGAAATATCATTATATGTTGTATCTATAACACAAAAATAACTCTGTCTAACAGCCCTGCATTGTTGGCAGAGTTCATTTTGAGATTTTGCAGGAGTAAGTAATTCTACATTATATTTATTAAGCATACTATCTAACAAATTCTTAACCTCATCAAAAAAGTCTGGATTTCTATCAAGTGGTAATCCTACAAAAATTTTATCGGGATGGGTTTCTATTTCTTTATAAGGGCATTTCCCTCTTATTAACCAACACCATTCTTCCTCTATGTGTTTAAATCCTTCATCAATAGAAGGAATTATCTTCTTTTTAATTGCATTATATATTGCATTCTTGCCCAACTTATAAGGGACATATTCTATCCCATTCAAGGGCTTTGGTGGGTAATTCGTTTTAAATCCCGGCGGTATTTTTTCTTTATATACAAGCATATAATTAATCTTATTCAAGGCAGTAGCCATTCCCAATTCAAAGATCACATTTGGGTTTAACTCAGTAATTTCAAAAATTCCTATTGGCATTTGTCTTACACAGGAACAGATTTTACAAAGTATATATCCTACTTGTGGAAAATCGTCTACATCTACACAAGAAATTTTAAAATCATCTGTCATAGTACTTTTTATCCACCTCCTAGAATCACTTATCCAATCCGCTTCAAAAGGAACCGCTAAAAAAGCCCTCCTAGGACTGCCCTCTATGAGAGGTTTAATCAGATTCCCATTGCACCCTCCTCCAGTAACGGGACAATTATTTAGAATTATTGGCCTTTCAAAAAGAGGATTAGAAGTTGGTATTTCATTTCCATTTCCTCCCATCCTTTTCATAATTTTTTTAATGGCCTGATTATGCTCTGTCGAACATAAACCTTTCAATTCTTCAAGATATAACGAGAAACGCCAACGTTTTTGTATTGGTATTTTAAGAATGGGAGAAAAAATTGCGTTTAAACTAAAAGTAAATGATGATACCGAATGGAGAGGTTGCTTTGGTCTAAATGCAATCTCGGATAAAAAATGAGGCATTTTGAATCCTTCTTCAATAATTTCCTTAACATTGTCATATTCTGGATTTGTAAATTTTACACAATCTTTAACATCAAACCGATTAATTTGCGGTTCTGTGGTCCTATAAACTTTATATTCTAGAACCCGTCCTAAATCATAAACTAATTGTTTCAGTATCCTTCCCTTAGGTGAGTTTATATCATATTCATTTTCTAGTATATGTTTAGCAATCCCTACCGCAGCTTCTGATTGTATCTCAAATGGTATTGGATTTCCTTTTTCAATTTCTATTCCTCTCGCATTTGCGAGTGAAAAAGCATCACGGCATAATAAAATAAATTGTCTTACTATTCCCGAGGAGAGACGAACATATTCACCGAATCCTGCAAATAATTTATCTTTTTGTTTTCGTCTCAGTAATCTATAAATCGCTGCTTCTTTGTAATGACCCTCAAAGTTTTTCCAATATTTATCAAGATCTTCTATATCCTTTTTTCTTTTAAGTCCCTCACGAATGGATTTCAACTCTTCTTGGTATTCATTTTCATTGATTCCCATATCTGCCAGAGTAGGAGACTTTAATAAAATAGACTCCGGCTCTTTTACCTCATATTCATGTATTGATAATCTTCTTATAAAAATACCCTTCAACAGGTTCTGATAAATGGACCTTTTCTTTTTAGAAGTCTCAAACTGTAATGGAATGATAGGGTCATAATCATTAATTTCTTGGAGCTCTTTTTCATCTTTGTAATTAAATGTTTTAATTCCTCCTATGGCGGAAGCAATTTTAAAGGTTAATTTACGGGTTCTAATCAGATAATTTATAAATATTTGTTGATTGTCATCTAGTTCACCGTATTGGTCAATTAGTATAAAAAGTACTTTTTCTTTGAGAAATTCTTTTCTAATGATATCGAAAAAATCAATTATGAAATTTGGAGATGAAGTAAGTGAAAGGTCTTTTCCAAATCTTGAAAAATCCTTAAACCAGGGGAACTCTTTTATTACCTTTTGGAGTGCTTTTATTTGAGATTCAAAAGACTCTCGGATATCCGAAAATGTTTTGCCGCTAATTATGGAAGAAAACTTTAGTGTAAATAGCATACACATCCTTTTTTCTATTTCATCCGATATATCTTCAAAATTATCCATTATAAATTCAATGCCATTGATAATTTTACTACAAACCACCATATTGAACATATGTTCAAACAACGTTCTTAACTGTTCTTTAGAAAGATAAGTAATATTTGCAGTGGAAAGTGGATAAAAATCAAGGCCGTCTAAATAAACTGAAAAATATGATTTATTGTAATCGTTTAGTCTTAATTTTATTCTTTCTAGTGTCTTTCCTTCTTCTTGTGCTTTATTAATTTTTATTTTGGTTACAACGGATTCTACAGATAACATTCTTAAAACGTGAGACTTGCCTGTCCCCCTGCCACCCATTATTATCTTAGGTTTTACATCAGTACCTTCTATAATGCCCATAAATTCTGGTGGAATGAAGGATCTCACCATCTCTATATAGTTTTGAGGAAACTGTTCAAGCCTCCAATCTTCTACCAAGCTCTCTTTAAAAGGATTTTCCCAGTTCATATCATTTATAGCCATCTTTATCAACTCCTTTTTATCAGTTTTTTCTGCCTCGTAAAATGTCGCCTAACTTTAGTACATATCTACCAGTAGTCATATATCTACCTTTAGCTTGAGTTTGAGGTAGACATATTCTCCCATTTTCACTGTAAATGTCCACCTGCTTCCGAATTCTTATTGATTCAGATCTCGCTAACATTTTCACACCGATTTTGTGCTTGATCAGCCATTTTCTTACCGGGAAGTTATTCTTATTAAAGTAGTTTTGCAAATGTTTTTTCCCGACGTTAAAAAGGAATTGTGAAACATAAGAATAATATTTTTATTATCAAACGTCAACTCTTTTTCCCTTTAAACCTGTCAGGTTTGGGAAACCTGACAGGTTTTTTTGGTTTTGTTGTTATCAGCGTAACAAGAATAATCACCGCAAATGCTAATAGATAGCTGATGAATCTTTCCGAAATGATATTATTCAGCCCGGGTATATTTTTCCAGATGACGGTACTGATCGATCCGGTTAGCATTCCGCCGATAGCAGCCTCTTTCGTCATTTTCTTCCAATAAATAATGCCGAGCAATACCGGACCAAAGCTGGCGCCCAGCCCGGACCAGGCATAAGATACCAGCGAAAATACCAGGTCCGTGGATGTGTATGCCATGACGAATGCGACTATGCCGACGACGATTGTGGACAGTCTGCCAATTTTCAACAATTTTTCAGGTGACAGGTCCTGCTTCCCTACTTTATGGATAAGGTCTTCGGATATGGCTGAAGCCGTTACCAGCAATTGCGAATCCGCCGTGGACATCATCGCCGCCATTGCGCCGGATATCAGTATCCCGGCAAACCATCCCGGCAGCAGGCTCGTCGCCATGAACGGCATTAAGAATTCCGGATCGGCGAACTTATCCGTTCCATAAAGGACGGCGCCCACGACGCCCATAAAAAACGCCCCGAAGAACGCCGGGATCGCCCATGAAAATGCGATTACTCTGCCCCGTTTTATCTCACCGGAATCCCGGATGGCAATGAACCTGGCAAGCAGATGCGGCTGTCCGGTATACCCGAATCCCCAGCTCAGTCCGCCAATCACCGCAAGCCATGCCGCTATCCCGGTTTTTCCGCCGGAGAATGAAAACATTGTCGGAGATAACTCGGCAAGATAATTGTGATCAGCCTGTGCTAATTCTATTACTCCGACAACCGGTAATATCACCAGTGTTGAAAACATTATTACTGCCTGAAACATATCGGTCCAGACAACGGCGCGGAATCCGCCCAGAATCGTATAAAGCAAAATAATCCCGGCGCCGATAATCATTCCCCATAATTGCGGGATGCCGAAAGTGACATTGAGTACTTTTCCCGCGGCATTGAATTGCGCCGCCACATAAAATATAAAGAAGAATGTAATGATCAGGGAGGAAATGATTCGCAGTAATTTCGTTTCATCATTGAAAAAATTGGCGATCAGGTCAGGCAGTGTCAGGGAATCATATTTACCGGCTAACTCCCTTAACGGCACAGCGATAAACAGCCAGGAAAAAATGATCCCGGTAAGACATCCGAAAACCGCCCAGATTTCCAGAAACCCCACCGCCAGCGCGGCGCCGGGCAGCCCGATCAACAGCCACGCCGATTCACCGCTGGCACGCTCGGATAATGCAATTGCCCAGGCACCCAGTTTGCGGTCGGCGATTAGATAATCGGCGTGGGTTTTATTCTTGCCGGCGCTTTTCAGGCCGATAGACAAAACGACGATCAGATACAGGATCAGCCCGATTAAGATTGAATTCATCGCATATCACCATATTATTTTTACCGTCTCTATAACCGTGGAAATATAGAAAAGAAAATTCCCAGCAGCAAGCCGGGAACTTTCGAAAAGCCGAGTTTAATTTCTATACGATTAGTTTATCAAGATTGGCAAGAATAACTGCAAGGATACCAAATCCAACCGTGCCGTACCAGGCAGGTGTTCGTTTTTCACCAAATGCAACAACAGAAGCAATCACTC
>Ga0265594_1000590_pt1 | contig 29550 bp, 25 predicted proteins | sample saktaG_11_FD_190147 | JGI IMG/M metagenome (GOLD analysis project Ga0265594, IMG submission 190147) | Saline water microbial communities from Sakinaw Lake, British Columbia, Canada - sak_2011_5_24_80m | ecosystem: Environmental > Aquatic > Non-marine Saline and Alkaline > Saline ... | reverse complement strand
ATAACGCCCTAGGGCGCATTGAAACCCGGATTACGGATTTGGGCTTAAACGGCAAAATCATCCGCCTGGGGCTTTTGGAAAATATTAACGAAGCCGTGGAGAATGAGATAAAAAGGGGAGCCAAGACTATCGTCGCGGTTGGCAGTGATAAAACCGTCAGCAAAATAATTAACGCCATAATCAGCGCGGAAATAAATAACCAGATAAAAACAGAAACTCCCTTAGGCATTATTCCGGTCGGAAACGAGGGCAACACCATCGCCGAAACTTTAGGCATTGGCCATGAAGAAGAAGCCGGGGACGTTTTGTCCGCCCGCCGCATTGAAAAATTAGATATTGCCCAGGCGGGGCATAGTTTTTTTCTTTCCCAGGCCAGAATCGCCAGCCAGGGCACGACTTTAGAAATTGAAAAAGATTATTCCATAGAAATTATGGAGCCGGGAGAAATAAACGTTATTAATCTTTCCACTTTTTCCGATTTGCCGGAAAAAGCCAAGCCAAATCCGCGGGACGGAATTTTAGAGTTATATATAAAAACCAAAGCCGGCCGGAAACTCTCTAAATTAAACCCATCAGAAAATCAAAGCCTTTTTTCTTTGAAAAGACTAACGATTATAAATCAAAAGCACCCGATTATCCTGGATAACGCCATAGAAATCCCTACCCCGGCCGAGATAAGCGTTAACAGGAGTTTGAATGTTATTGTGGGGAAAGAACGGAGGTTTTAGAAGTAAGAAGTGTTTTCTCCACTTCACTAAAACAAAATTTTTTAACATAAAATAAAACCACCGTAAAGGTAGTTTTATTTTATGCGCTTTATAAAAACTTAGTCTCTTACTGCGCATTTTAATTGCGAAGAATCGCCTTTTTTTACATTATTCTTCCAGTGTAATGGCTGCAAATTAGAAATAGCATCGGTCCCGCCATGTATATCTGGAATAATATGGTCAATCTCCCAGCCATATTTTGCGTCTCTATCGCCATGTTTGCCAAATTGCATCCATGCACCACAAGCATCCTTTCTAAAAACATCAGGATCATCACCACTAACAATTCTCCCTTTTTTCCAAACAGCCAAAATAGTTGCTAATGACCATTTTCCTTTGTTATACATAATAAAACAAATTAATTGTTAAGCTTCCCCAAAAACTGAAAATATGGTATCCTTTAATTATTAAGAGGTTTTGCGCGGATAATCGACCGCACATTTTCAAGCGGGGTTCGACTGGACCCCGTTTTGATTTTTGGAATTATCACCATTATTTTAGCAAAGGCATAGATATTTGTCAACAATTTGACGCTTTAATAGATACTTGACAAGTGTTAAGTAAAAGGATATACTGTAAGTATAAAGCGTTAAATAGAAATATGCATTATATCCAACAAAAAATTTTAAATTTTGCTGATAAATTAAATCTAAAAAGAGATGGCTTAAGACAAATTGGTAGATTGGTTGGCGAACCCCACCCTTTTAAAGTGTCTTATCATTTAAAAAAACTTGAAGAAAAGGGATTTGTTAAAATTGATAAAAAGACTGGAGAGATCAAACGCACGAAAAGTGAACAATCTCAGAAAGGGTTATTTCTGGCCATTCCTGTTTTGGGTGGGGCTAATTGTGGTGAGCCAAATATTTTTGCGGAAGAAAATTTAGAGGGCTACATAAAAGTATCAAAAAATATAATCAAGGCGGGAGACGGTTTACTTGCGGTTAAAGCATCTGGCAATTCAATGAATAAAGCCAATGTTAATGGTCAGAATATTGAAGATGGTGATTATGTTATCGTGGACACAAAAAAACAACCGCAAACAAACAATTATGTTTTAGCAATTATTGATAATTGCGCCAACATAAAAAGATTGATATTGAACTCAAAAAATAAAATAATTTCTTTAATTCCTGAATCAACAGAAAATCACCCGACTATTTTTATCCATAAAAACGATAAATTTTTAATCAACGGCGTAGTAAAATATATAATTAAAAAACCTGTCATCAGTTGGTCGTAAAATCGCTAAAAAACGATTTATTTTATATAGAAAATACGCTATAATATATTTATACTTTGATAAAAAATTATGTCTGATATTACCAAACTTATAAATAAAATCATTTGCGGAGACGCAATTGATATAATGAAAAAAATGCCGAACGGTTCGGTTAACTTAGTTGTTACTTCACCGCCATATAACCTTAAAAATTCTACTGGCAACGGTATGAAAGACGGCCGCGGTGGCAAATGGGCAAACGCAGCTTTGCAAAAGGGTTATTCAAACTACAACGATTGTATGCCTCACAAAGATTATGTGAAATGGCAAAGAGATTGTTTGACCGAAATGATGAGACTGATCCCCGAAAATGGTGCAATTTTTTACAATCATAAATGGCGTGTTCAGGCTAATTTATTACAAAATCGCCAAGATATTATTGACGGCTTTCCTGTTCGTCAGATTATTATATGGAAACGAGCCGGCGGTTTGAACTTTAACGCTGGGTATTTTTTACCTACTTACGAAGTAATTTATCTTATAGCTAAACCAAAATTTAAACTTGCACCAAAAGCTAACGCTTGCGGTGACATCTGGGAAATCCCACAGGAAATGAAAAACGGACATCCGGCGCCCTTTCCGGTCAAATTAATTGACCGAATCGTTTCAGCTACGAATGCTAAAATTATTTTGGACCCATTCATGGGTTCTGGCACAACTGCGATCTCGGCTATAAATTTTAAACGAAATTACATAGGAATTGATATTTCTCCGGAATATTGCGAATCGGCAAAAAAAAGAATAAAAAATTATTTATCACAAAAAAAATTATTTTAAACTTTATGAAAAAGAAACCAATTATTTATACAAAACTAGCATTAATATCAAAACTCAAAAAAATTTCAGCGATGGGATTTATCCCGAATGCACGACGAGGAAATGCCGGGGGTATTGGCAATACACTTGAAGATTTGCTTGGCATTAAAGAAAACAATTTGCCGATACCAAACGCCGCGGAATGGGAATTGAAGGCACAACGCCTTAATTCTACTTCTTTAACGACCCTTTTTCATATTGAGCCGTCACCACGCGCAGTCAAATTCGTTCCGCAAATTTTGTTGCCTATTTACGGCTGGGCTCATCAAGAAGACGGAAAAAAATATCCCAAAGGAGAAATGAGCTACCGACAAACAATCCACGGAAATTCACGAAGTGATCGCGGTTTCAAAGTAGTAATTGATCGAAAGGAGCGCAAAATTTTAATTTCCTTTGACGCGAAAAGTGTTGATTCACGACATAAAGGTTGGCTTGGGTTGATAAAAAAGCGTGTTGGTCTGGGTGAACTTAACCCGCAACCATATTGGGGGTTTGATGATTTAGAACATAAAGCCGGAACAAAATTGCTCAATACTTTTTATGTACAAGCCGAGGTGGAAGTCAGACGCAAAAAAGAATTTTACCACTATACAAAAGTGATGATGCTACAAAAATTCAGTTTCGAAGGATTTTTAAAAGCACTTGAAGAAGGAAAGATCCTTGTGGATTTTGACGCACGTACTGGACACAATCACGGAACTAAATTTAGAATGAAACAGGACTGTTTGCCTATGTTATATGAAAAAACTACAATAATAATATAACTTTAAAAGCTAAATAACTTAAATTTATGAAAAATACAAAACCTCGTCGAATTATCGCTCAACCGTATGATTTTTCTATACAAGATTTGGTTGATAAAATTAAAACGAAAGATATAGATTTGAAACCAGACTACCAAAGAAATTATACTTGGGCCACAAATGACGAGAAGGAAAACAAAAGATCACGTCTTATTGAATCTCTTTTATTAAATATCCCTATTCCGATTATATATTTTGCTGAGCAAGAAGAAACGTTGAAATACGAAGTTATAGACGGCCAACAGCGTTTAAAAACTTTTGAAGATTTTTTAAATGACAAATTTGAATTAAAAGATTTAGAAATCAGAAGTGATGTTAATGGAAAAAAATATTCGGAATTAGAACAAAAAGACAGAGATGAAATTAGAAAAAGATCTGTTCGTGCTATTGTAATACTCAACGAATCAGATGAAGAAGTTAAATATGAAGTTTTTGAAAGATTAAATCTGGGCAGTGTGCAATTAACCCCTCAGGAAATTAGAAATAACACATTGAGAGGTAGTTTTAATGATTTATTAAAGGAGTTAGCACAAAATTCACTTTTCAGAAAAAGATTAAATTTAAGGCTTAAAAAAGATCAAGACAACATGGCCTATGAAGAAATGGTTCTAAGATTTTTTGCTTACTATAAAAAAGGACTAAAACGTGTTGAAAATCTATCTTATTTTCTAACTGAATTTATGAAAGAAAATAGAAGCATAGATTCTGAAAAAATTAATGAATATAAATCAATATTTTATGAAACTCTTAATAAAGTTGATAAATATTTAGGCAAAAAATCTTTTTCTATTTACTTAAAAAATACAAAAAGCTGGTATCCAACCTCAAATAGAGCACTTTATGATGCTGAAATGCTTGCGTTTTCATTAATTCTGGAAAATGAAATCGTAGTTAAGCCAAAAGATTTTATCAAAAATTTAATGAAACTAATGGACGATGATAAATTTAAGAAATCATTAAAAAAAGAGGCTGGAAGTGAACAAATTTCAACACGCGTAAATAGCATTAAAGATCTTTTGATCAATAAATAGAATGTTGATTAGCAGATTAAAAAACATTCAACAGGTATTAAAATCTTTTACTGGATTAGACGGAGAACCGGGCAACGAACGAGAAAAATATTTACTAAATTCAATGTGGGTCATGCTATGCGCTGAATTTGAAGGGAGCATAAGAGATAAAGTCGAAGAGTATATTGATTTGATAAAAAGAAAGAAAGAAGTAAAGGATATGCATGTATGTTTTTTATTGCAAAATTTTTATGGAAGCAAAAATGAAAAAAAGGAATTTACAATAGGAGAAATCCTTGGTGTTTACAAAAGAGATAAATCAAAAATAAATAATCTAAATTTTACTAAAAATAGGAAGGTTAGAAATAAATCATTTTCTATAAAAAATCTTTTTAATTCGCTTGGTATATTTTTTAATAGCCAAGAAAATACAAAATTAAAATTATTGGATGGAATTTCATCAACAAGGGATTCTATAGTACACGGAGATTATGAGATTTCAATTACACGGAAACAACTAGAAGAAAATATTAAAACCATTAAGGATATATTTAGAATGCTAAAAGCAAAACTTAAATAAGGAGTTTTGGGCTTCGGGCATTCACCCCTTTAATTCCCCTCTGCCCTCCAACCTAAATTGAAAGAAAAAACAAAAGAATTCTATGTTTGATAATCTAAAAAAAATAAACCTTGAAAAATATCTTGCAGCATATGCCGGATATATAAATAAGGAAAGTTGGTTGATTGCTTTGGACGACTTTGTTGGTACACTTACGCAAGAAAATATTAATGTCCTACAATCAAAAATAAATCCAGAGCAGGATCCTTATCGCATAAATGATCTTGTAAATGAAATAATGGTTGCCTGTGTATATCACAATAAAGCTATATTTATCAAAGAGAGCAATAAAAAAAGTCAAAATTCCTTCGATCTTTTTGATGAAAACAGTAATCTTAAAATTGAAATAAAATCATTAAACGAAGGTGAAGATGAAACAGACAGACATAAAAAAAATGAACAGCCATACGGCGTAGTCAAAGCTTTAACGGGTTCAGAAAAACAAGAATTGATATCCATAATAAAAAAGAAATGCGTTGAACTTTTGGAAAAAGCTGTTGAGCAAATAGAAGGTGAGGGAAAGATTTATTTAATATGGGATTACAACATATTTACAAGCAATGATATTGGCACTCAAAATGAACCAAAATACACACAACCTCGCCCTACAGACTTAAAAGATAAATTTCCTGAGATAGTAGAAGAATGTGTAGCTAATTTTACAAATGAGAAAATATCAATAAAAACACTATTGTTCAGTGACCTGCAAAATAAGGTGGCACAATATAAAATTTAGGGCGTTGGGCATTCACCCCTTTAATTCCCCTCTGCCCTTCGCCCAAAACGGAAAAAGAAATTTGAAAATTTTTAAAACAAATGACTATCGTCAAAAAGAAAAGGAAGACATCAGCTAACAGCGTATATCAGGTTACGGCTTTTTACAAAAGCCTCCACCCAAATTATTCTTCCCTTTGGTCAAAATAACTTCTGATATACGCGAACGTTAGGCGAAACAAGATGGCCTGCCACTAAACCCTGGATCCTCGGGGCAAGCCCGAGGATGACAAAGGGGAAAATAGATACCGCCGACTCCATGCTCCGCGTGGAGCCGTTACCTCATCCTAATTTAATCCCCCTAACCCTCCGCCTCGCTCGCCTCGCTAAAGCTTTGGCGAAGCGGGGCAAGCCGATAGGCGAGACGGGTCTTTTCGAAAGGGGGACAAATATATGTCGCGCGAAATTGAATCAAATTATAAAGAAAATTGGTCGGAAGTTAGGACGCAGTGCCAAAATTGCACAAGTTTTATTATGGGCGCGGATGGAAAATATTATTGTTCTGAAGGAAAATGCGAAGTGCCGCCTAATGCCCACTGCGATTTTTTCCAGTCAATTAATTAAAAAATATTTAATCATTAACTAAAAAATTTATGAAAGGTTTTAACGCTAATATTGAAAAAGACACTTTGGAAAACAATAATTTCCGCAAAGTGCTTTATACCGGCAAACACAGCCAATTAGTGCTGATGTCGCTCGCTCCCAAAGAAGAAATCGGGATGGAAACGCACGCAGATAATGACCAATTTTTCCGTTTTGAAAAAGGCCAGGGAAAATGTATAATTGATGATAATGAATATGATGTAAGCGACGGATCAGCCATAGTTGTGCCGGCCGGAGCCGAGCATAACATCATTAATGTTTCCGCCACCGAAGAATTAAAGCTCTATACAATCTATTCTCCGGCGCACCATCAAGACAGAGTCGTGCGCGCGACCAAAGCAGAGGCGGAGGCTAACGGGCCGGAGTTTGACGGCAAGACAACGGAGTAGGATATTTAAAAGCAAAAATCTAGAAAATAATAAAGGAGCTCAGCTCCGAAGCTTCAGAGCTGAGCTCCTGATAGGTACCATAATAAAAAGGCTCCTAAGTTCTCCAAAAGAATCCTGGGGCTTTTTTGTTTTATATTGCCCTTTAACGGAATAAATACTATAATATAGGTAGGGAAAGTTAAATATTAATTTACAATTAGCAAAAAAATATGAAAATTTTTAAAAGATGTTTGGCCGAATTGACCCTGGCCATCTTGGTTGTTGGCTTTCTGCCCTTGCCGCTAGCAGCCGCCACTAACTTCAGTGGCACAATAGTTAATCCCGTCTGGGAAGCCGACGGTAATCCTTATATTATTGAAGGCACAATCACCGTCCAGGCTGGGGCTAAGTTAACAATTAAGCCGGGCGTAGTCGTTAAGTTTAATGAGGGGGCAAAGTTGGTAGTTAACGGGGAGCTGCAAGCAATAGGGGAAGCCAGTAATAAAATTATTTTTACTGCCAACCAAACCAATCCGGCCAAAAATAATTGGGGGGGAATACAATTTGGCAGTGAAGCAACTGATGCCAGTTATAACGGGAATGGAGAATATAACGCCGGCAGCATTATAAAAAATGCTATTATTAAATACGCGGAAACTGGAATTACCTGCGATAATGCCAATCCTTATTTAGAAAATAACCTTATTAGTGATAACACCACTGGTATAGATATAGAAGGAGAAGAAGGGGTAGAAGTAAATGGGGAGTCAAAAATTATAAGCAATGAGATCTACGATAACGGCCTGGGCATAAAAATTAACCGGCCTTATAGCCAGCAAGAAAGCGACACCACGATTTATGGACCGACTCCAGGCGGAGGTAGCCTAACAAATTATGGTGATTTTAATCCGACCATCATTATAAAAGACAATAAAGTCATAAATAATTATCAGGGTATTTATGTTTATGTCGGCGAAAAAAACGTGATTAAAAATAACGCTGTCAGCAATAATTTCACCTATGGCATAATTTTAGAAAACACCAGCCAATATAATATCCTTGAACAAAATACCATAAACGGCAATCAGACGGGAATAATAGTTAATTCTCCAAATTCCAAAATAATACAAAACACCGTTTCTTATAACTCTAACAATGGTCTTGATGTTTCGGTCACTGACGCTGTCATCCGCAATAATAATATTTCCGGCAATGACGACAATAATCTTTATAATCAGGCCGGAAAAATTACTGCCTCTTACAATTATTGGGGAACGGACAATGCCATTACGGCCGCTGATAAGATAAAAAATAGCGCTGCCAGTTATTCTGTAACCTATAGCCCGATTACAAAAAACAAATTAAGCACATCCAACCTACTGGAGCCGATTATTACCAGCACCATTACTATTACTGACAGCTCGCGTCAAGATATCACCGGCATTAAACCAACAAATACTGCCATCTATATTAACGGCGCTTTAGTAAAAGAAGGGGGATATGAAACTGATTGGCAATACTATGTTGACCTTAATTTTGGCATAAATAATTTTACAATCTATTATACAGACAAAGACGGCAATAAAAGCCCGGAAACAGTTTTTTCTATTGAAAGACAAAAAATCGTAGTTATTACCAGCTTAAAAATAGATTCCCATAACGAAACCACTTTATCTGATTCTATAACTTTGACCGGTAGTAAAGGAGCTGGAACAGGAATCTGGATGAATAGCGAGGAAGTTATCGCCCCCAACGAGAATACCAGCTGGTCCTATACTGTTTCGTTAAAAATAGGGGAAAATGAACTTATCTTCTACGCCAAAGACAGCGAGGGTTATAAAAGCAATGAAACAAAAATTTATATAACCAGAACTGATATTAATCCATCCGAAGTTATTAATAAGGAAAAATCGTTAGTTAAAGACATTGATAAAAAATTAGTTGAACGCCTAAAAGGGATGATTCTTCTGCAAATTGAAGAAAATGGAGAAGCCTGGTATTTAAACCCTGACGACGGCTTAAGATATTATCTGGGCAGACAGGATAACGCTTTTAATATCATGAAACGATTCGGTCTTGGTGTCGCCCACAACGAATTAAACAAATATCTGGGTAGCCAATTTCCCAAAAGACTGGCCGGAAAAATTTTACTGGACGTCCAAGCCAACGGTGAAGCCTACTATATCTATCCCCAAGACTTAAAAGGTTATTTCCTGGGTAGACCGACAGATGCCTATGAAATTATGCGCAACTTAGGGCTGGGCATCAGCAATACTGATATCAGAAAAATCGGGGTAGGGGAACTATAACCATCAAATTTACTTAAATAAAAAAACTGTCCTGCAATACTGTGGGACAGTTTTTTTATAATTTTTTTATTTACTACTGCAAACTGATTTTTTCTATTTTCTCAATTTTTTGGCCTAAAAATTTTTCTCCCAGATCTTTAAACCTATTTATGTCATCCGTCGTATAAAAAATTCTTTTTCCCTCTTTTAAAATTTTTCCTTCAATTTCCGGATGCCTGACTAAATAATCTTCTAATTTCTCAGCGACAAATTTAGGGGAATCAAACACCCGGCAACGCTTACCCATTACCGCCTCTATCGGCTTAAAAAGAATGGAGTAATGGGTACAGCCTAAAATCAGGCAGTCAATTTTTTTTAATTTAAGCGGCCGCAAATAATGCCGCAAAATGATTTTGGTTTCACGGTTTTTTATCCAGCCTTCTTCCACCAAAGGCACTAAGAGGGGACAGACCTGGCTATAAATTTCTAAATCGGAACAGAGTTTTTCCAGTTCTTTATTATAAGCCCCGGACTCAATCGTGGAGCGCGTGCCAATAATTCCCACCCGGTTTCTTTCGGGCGATTGTTTCACTTCCTCAACCACGGCCTCGGCAATTGGGATAATAACACCCAGGACCCTTCCTGTCGAATAATTTTTAGGTAGCCATCTCCGCTGGATTTTTCTTAAGGCCTCGGCTGAAACCGTATTGCAGGCCACGATTATCAATTCGCAACCTTTTTTAAACAAAAAATCCACCGCTTCTTCGGTGTATTGGTAAATCAACTCAGGCGACTTATTGCCGTATGGCGCCCGGGCGCTGTCGCCTAAATAAATATAATCATAGGCGGGCAGGCGATTTAAAAAAGATTTTAAAATTGTCAGTCCGCCAAAACCGGAGTCAAAAACGCCAATCATGAAAGATAAAAAATTTCCGCCAAAGGCGCCTGCCTGTCCGGTAGGCAGGGATCAGCCTTTGGCTGAAATAATGAATAATTATTTAACAATTTGGCCCTCAACAACATTACCATCCTGATTCTGCCCGTTTTTCTTTTTAAAAACATATAGCTGCTGCAGGGCGGTTAAAAGCGTCGTGACAAACCAATAAAGGGTCAGGCCGCCAGGCAGGGTCAGACCGATAAAAACCGTTAAAAATGGCATAAAATAAACCATTTGCTTATTCATAATCGCCATCATGTTTTCGTCCTTCGCTCCGCTGGCTTTAATGGCCGGCTTCTTGGTAACCATCATTTTCGCCTGCCAAAATTGAGCCAGTCCGGCTAAAATTGCTAAATATATATTGGGCTTAGCCAATTCCAAAAAACCAAAAGCTACATTATTAATGGATTCGGGTCGGCTGATAAAAGAATAAACTAAATCAAGAGAATTGCCAGCGAAACCGTTCCGAAAAACCCGGAAAACCGCCCAAAGGAAAGGCAGCTGAATTAAAAGCGGCAGGCAGGAAGAAAAAGGATTAACCTTGTTTTCCTTATAAATTTCCAGCATAGCCCGGCCCATTTCTTCTTTTTGATTGGCATACTTCTTTTTTACTTCATCAATTTTAGGCTGCAAGTCCTGCAAGGCTTTCTGGGATTTAATTGACTGCTTAGACAGGGGCAGCAAAACCACCTTAATAATAACGGTCAATAAAATAATAGCTAAACCCAAATCGTGGCCGGGAACCACATTATACAAAAAAACCAATAAATTTAAGATTGGCTGATAAAAAATTGTCTGAAAAATATAAGACATGTCGCAAAATTAAAAATAAAAGATAAAAAATAAAAAACTATATTTTATTTTTAATTTTTTATTTTTTGTTTAATTTAGGGGGTCGTGGCCGCCTTTATTCCAGGGATTACAACGCATTACCCGCCAGACAGCCTTAAAACCGCCCCTGATAAAGCCATATTTCTCTATGGCGGCAATCGCATAGTCAGAACAAGTTGGCCGAAAACGGCAATAGCCGTAAGGACGGAAAATTTTTAACAAACCATGGTCAAAAGACAAGATTTTCTGATATATCTTTATTATTTTTATAGCAACATACCGGGGATAATATATAAGATTCAACATATTATCTACACAGCCCCAACTTTTTAAAATTATGATTAATTGCCTCCTCTATTTCCTGGTAGCTACTGCCTAATATCGGCGGCAAAGTAATAAACACAACATCAAAACCCGGCTTAATCCCAGAAACCTGCAACCTTATCACTTCCCTTATCTGCCTCTTGATTTTGTTGCGTTCTACAGCTTTCTTGCTGATTTTGTTGCTTACTAAAATGCCAAAACGACTTATCTTCAGCCCGTTAGCAACCGCTTTTATCCCTAAAATCCTACCAAAAACAGAACGCCCGCCTTTGAAAACATTATCAAATTCCTTATCTTTTTTTAATTGGTTCTCTTTTTTGAGCATAAATCCCGCACCTTTTAGCGGGGTATTCACCCCCTGCCCTTAACCAGCACCTCTTAATATCTTTTGTCCGTTTGAAGAACATGACGTTCGGGGAAAGGTGCTGGAATAAACAGAAACCGCTCCTGTCTTAAAATTGGCGCGGTTTTTGGTTTTTGGGAAAGATTATTTAGAAAGCTTCTTCCTTTTTTTCGTTCGGCGCCTAGCCAAAACCTTACGTCCACAATTGCTAGCCATTCTTTTTCTAAAACCATGTTTCTTTTTAGCCCTTCTTTTGTTTGGTTGATAGGTCCTTTTCGGCATACTAATTATTTAAATTAAACTAATAAAACAAACTCTTGCTTTTTTAAAACATTTCTATTACTATTTTAACATATCACGTTTACTGCTTAGGGTCAACTTAAACATCGCGCTCTTCTGCTAGAACAGGGGAGGAAAAATGCCTTTATTTCATTCTGTTTCAAAAAATATTGAATTTAAAAGACAAAAACCCTTTATAACTTTTCCACTTTTTGTTAACAATTTATAAACATTGACGAAGGTTTCTTTATTAAATTTTACCTGTTATAATAATTTAATAAACAACTAACCTTTTCTCTCCTTATGAATAATGAACAAATTTGGCAAGCAGTTTTGGGAGAAATAGAATTAAATCTCTCCAGGGCAAACTTCACCACCTGGTTCAAAAGCACTTTTATTTCCCTAATTGATGACGAGCAGGTTGTTATCTGCGTGCCAAATACTTTTACTAAAGCCTGGCTGGAAAAAAAGTACCACAAAGAAATTTCTTCGGCTTTAGAAAACATCACCAATAAAAAAATTAAGAAAATATTTTATAAGGTGGAAGCAAAAAAACCCAGCTCCGTAGACAGTATTTTAAGGAAGATGAAGATAAAAAAGGAAGATGATTTCGGCGGCGAACCTACCGCGACTAATCGTTTCGGCTTAAACTCCCGTTATATGTTTGAAAACTTTGTTGTCGGCAAGGGCAATGAATTGGCCCATGCCGCCTGCCAGGCCGTAGCGGCTAATCCGGGTAAAGCCTATAATCCTTTATTTATCTACGGCGGCGTCGGTTTGGGAAAAACCCATATTCTGCAGGCCATCGGCCACGAAGTTTCCAAAAAAACCGATAAAATCCTTTATGTTACCAGCGAGAAATTCACCAATGATTATATTCAGTCTGTTCGTAGCGGCAGAGCCAAGGATTTTAAGGACCGCTATCGTAATACTGATTTGCTTTTAATTGACGACATTCAGTTTATGGGCGGCAAAGATGGAACCCAGGAAGAATTTTTCCACACTTTTAATGAACTTCACCAAACCAATAAACAAATAGTTATTACCTCCGACCGGCCGCCCAAATCCATTCCGGCCATGGAAAAAAGGCTTCTTTCCCGCTTTGAATGGGGTATGATTGCTGATATTATCCGACCCAATGTTGAAACTAGGCTAGCTATTTTAGAAAAAAAATGCAAGGAAAAAAATTACTGCCTAAACGAAGAAATCCTAAATTATATCGCTAATAATGTTTTTAATAATATTAGAGAGCTAGAAGGAGCTTTAAACAGAATTATAGCTTATAATGAATTCAATAATACTATGCCCTCTTTAGAAACAACCAAAAATATCTTAAATGATTTATTAACTAATATCCAATTAAAATCAATTACCCCGAAAGATATTTTGGGGGCGGTGTCAAGGTTTTATAGCTTAAGCACTAAAGACTTAACCGGCAAGGGGAGAAAAAAAGAATTGGTTTGGCCAAGGCAAATTACAATTTTTTTAATGCGAGAAGAGCTTAATACCTCTTATCCGACCATCGGCCAGGAATTAGGCGGGCGAGACCATACCACCGCCATGCATGCTTATAATAAAATCCTAAGGGAGGTAAAAGAGAAAGAAAACGAAAAAATAAAACAGGAGATAGAATCAATTAAACAACTTCTTTATAATAGCTGCTCATAAATCCTGTTAATAACCCCTTAATTCATTTTAATAACTTGTTGATAAAACCGGTGAAAAACGCTTTACCCACAAACCGAGCAAGACCGTCCACAATTTTTACTAAAAATATTAACCGCGCCGTAAACAAAAAAACACCAACAAAAACAAAAAGAAACCAAAAAACAAAGCCCAACAAACAAGTTATCAACCCCCCTTATTATTACCGCCCATTTATATAAATAATTATATAAGTAAATATAAAACTTATTCTTAAACTTTCTATATAAAAAAACAAAAATATGAAATTCTCTATCCTAAAAGAAAATTTGAATTCCGCCCTTTTTATCGTCAGCCACATAACCGGAAAGAATATAAATCTACCCATCCTTAATAATGTTATGATAGAAGCCAAGGACGGAAATATAAAGTTGATAAGCACAAATTTAGAGATGGGAATAATCCACAGTATGAGGGGAAAAATAGAAAAAGGGGGCTCTTTTACGGTTGATTCTAAAGTAATAACCGATTATGTGGCCCTGCTTCCCAATAAAAGGGTGGATGTGGAAAAAAAGGAAACAAGTTTGACGGTGGAGTGCGAGAATTATAAGACTAAAATTAAAGGGCAATCGGCCGATGAATATCCCCTGATTCCGTCAGTTGATAAAAATAATTATTATAGCGCCGGCATAGACGAATTTAAAAGAGCCCTGACCCAGGTGGTTTTTGCCGTTTCCACTTCAGAAACAAGGTTAGAACTTTCGGGAGTGTTTTTTGGTTTCCGCGGCCATAAACTAACTTTGGCCGCGACAGACAGCTACCGTCTGTCGGAAAAAGAAGTAAACTTAAAAACCGGCGCCGCTAACGGTGAGCAAAATATAATTATTCCGGCCCGAACGCTCCTGGAATTAATAAGGATACTTTCCGGCCTAAAAGAAAATGGCGATGTGGCCGGAGACGACGAAGAAATAAAATTTTATATTTCCGATAACCAGATTTTATTTACCATTAAATCAACCGAGCTTATTTCCCGGTTAATTGAGGGCCAGTATCCGGACTATAAGCAGATTATTCCGACTTCCGCCAAAACCACGGCTTTAGTTAATCGGGCGGAATTAATCAGGGCGATAAAAGCTTCGTCCCTGTTTTCAAAAACAAGCATAAATGATGTTAATTTAGATTTCCCCAAAGGTAAAAACCAATTAGTGATTTCTTCCGCCTCAGACCAGACCGGGGAAAGCGTTATTAATTTAGAAGCGGACAGCCGCGGCGAAGACAACGGCGTGGTTATTAATTACCGCTATTTTCTTGATGGGCTTAATAATTTAGACGGGGAAAACGTAAAAATAGAAATTATTGACAATAACACCCCCTGCCTCCTGCGGCCGGAAAAAGAAAAAGATTATTTATATATTATAATGCCGATTAAACAGTAAATTTAAAAATAAAATAATAAAATAACATAAAAATATAAAAAAGATGAGAGCATTCTCATCTTTTTTAGCTCAGTCGTAGTCTCCCGTCAGGGGACTACGACCCCGCTAATTATTTTATTTTTATATTATTTAATTGCTAACCGTAACCGTGATTTCTTCGCTTTTTTTAGTTTGACCGCTCCAAGAATGGGCTTCGCCGTATAATTTATAAGTGCCGGGAGCGGGAATTTTTTTCCACTCCCCAGAAACTATTCCATTTTCAATCGGCTGGATTTTACCCATAAGGATAGAATTTTTGTTTTCTTCGGCCATAAATATATCAATCCTTGCTGTCTGGCGGGGATTGCTAACTTCCATTTTTAAATTTACGGGGAAATCAATACTATTAATCGCTATTCCATCAGTTGGTTCCAGCCAGGAGATATTGGTTTCGCCGCCGGCTCCGGCCTCCTCATCAAGAATTAGGTTGAATTCCAAAGATTGTTCACTACAATTATCAATATCATCGCAGACCCTAACTTTTAAATTATGAAACCCATTATTTAAGAAATTTATATTTTTTTCCAGATTAAAAGGGAAAGCATTATTACTTATTATTAAATTATTATCGATATAATATTCAGCCCGGTTGATTCCGCGCGGTGCTGAAGCCTTTATTCGGGCAGTAAGCAGGGGTTCCATAACGGTTTGGTTGCTGGTTGGGGAAAGGATTTCAAATTCTGGCCGGTTTTCCGGTTTGTGGAGATTATCATATTCGGTCGGTGGAGAAGCGGCAACCGTGGAAGTAGCTTTAGCCCAGGCCAGCACCCGGCTTTCCCAAAGATCAAATTGCGGGTCCTTATCCGGATTTTTAGGCGCCGGGCCACGGGGGTCGTCTTTGTCAATATAATAAAGAATTGAGTGGTCCTGTTTGTATGTCTTTTCTTCAATAAAGCTTTCTGGCGTATATTCAGTTGCTAAGAGACCAGAAGCGATGTCAATTTTTATTTTTTCTCCGGCTTCGATTTCTCCGTCAAGAACCGATTTGCCGGTTTTTACCACCTCCGGGGCCCTGAATTCTTCCACCGGCGTATCACCCAAAACTTTTTTCATAAATTCATGCCAGATAGGAGCCGCTACCGCTCCGCCAGCCGCCCCTCTTTTCATTTCTTTATTATCATTGTTGCCCACCCAGACACCGGTGACAATAGAAGGAGTATAGCCGATTGTCCAGGCATCCCGATAATCATTAGTAGTACCGGTTTTGGCTCCTACCGGGCGGGAACCGAGCGTGAGCCAGTTTTGCTCCCCGAAAGTAAAAGCTCGGGCTTCGTTATCAGACAGAATATTGTTTATCAGACGGGCGATTTTGGGGTCAAGTATTCTTTTTTCCTCCGGTGCTTTAAATTCCTCGATTACCTTCCCATTTTTGTCTTCTATTTTTAAAATAGATACAATCTGGTTAAAGAGTCCTTCCCGGGCAAAAACGCCGTAAGCATTAGTATGTTCAAGCAGTTTTATTTCTCCGCCTCCCAAAACTAAAGAAAGGCCAAAGCGGTCCCGGTCAGAAAGGCTGGTATAACCGAAATCAACCGCTAAATTCAAAACATTATCTACGCCAGTCAAATAAATCGTTTTTACCGCCGGGATATTAAGGGAACCGGCTAAGGCTTTTCTCATCGTCACCGGCCCGTGTTCCTGGCTATCGTAATTATGCGGTTCATAAGGATTAGCTGGATCGCTGGAAAAATTGGTAACAACATCGTAAAGAACCGTGTCTGGGGTGTAGCCTTTTATAAAAGCGGCGGCATAAACCACGGGTTTTAAAGAAGAGCCGGGCTGGCGCAAGCTGGTAGTAACATTAACCTGGCCGTCAATGTCATCATTAAAATAATCGCGCGAGCCGACCATAGCCAGGATCTGCCCGGTTTTAGGGTCAAGGGAAACCAGGGCGGCATTAGTGGCGTTATAGTTCTTTTCATTTTTTTCCGCCTGGGCCACGATGACTTCTTCGGCTATTTTTTGTTTGTACAAATCAAGCGTAGTGTAAATTTTTAAACCTTCCTGCTCAATCATTTTCTCTCCGTATTTTTCCCCTAAAATTTCTTTGACATACATTACAAAATGAGGAGCGATTATGTTATCCGATTGTTTTTTGAATTCCAGCTTAAATTGTTTGGCGGCTTCGGCTTTGGCTTCCGGAATATAACCCTGTTCTTTCATCAAGTCCAGGATATAGTGCTGGCGGCTTATTAGGAGGTCTAAATTAGAGCCGTAAGGGGAATAGCGGCTGGGAGCCTGGGGCAGGGCCGCCAGGATGGCCGCTTCGGCCGGATTGACATCTAAGACGCTTTTGCCGAAATAACGCTGGCTAGCGGCTTCCACGCCATAGGCGGTTGAGCCATAAGGAATTTCGTTAAAGTACATTTGTAGAATTTCCTCCTTAGTGAATTTTTTTTCAATTTGGTAAGAAAGGATCCATTCTCTTATTTTACGCGTGATTGTCCGCTCCGGGGTAAGAATGGCGTTTTTGACGAATTGCTGGGTCAGGGTTGATCCGCCCTGGGCGCGCTTTCCCCGCAAAGTTTGCCAGACCACACCGCGGAAAATGCTCCAAAGGCTGATTCCCCCGTGTTTGTAAAAATTTTTGTCCTCAATAGCGATAGTCGCCCATTTTACATAGTCGGGAATTTCATTTAGGTTTACTAAGGTTCTTTTTTCTTCGCCGTGAATTTCATAAAGAATGGTTTCGCCGGTGCGGTCATAAATTTTTGTGCTTTGGGCAATCTGCCTGTCCATCAGTTTGTTCGGGTCAGGCAGGCCCCGCGAAACCCAGGCAACAAAAATTAGGCTGAAGGTTGCGGCGGCCAGAATAAAGACAGTTAAAAATTTCAGAACTTTTTTGTTAGAAAGAAAAGCCCAGAGGAGGCTAAAAAAACCTTTATTTTTAAAGCTAAATTTCGGTTTTTTAGAGATTGGGCCAATTTTAAAACGGCCGCTTTTCCGGGAGAGATAATACTTCTTTTTTTGGTTGCGCCAGGACGGCCGATTTTTATTTACGTGAGAAAGATGAGGTATAGGCATAACTTTTTACAAATTACAAATTCATTACAAATTTACAAATCCTAATTAAAATGTTTTATACCGTATTTGTAAATTTGTAGCTGGTTTGTAATTTGTAACTGTTAACTTTTTAAATATTTGGCCGCTTTTTCCGGGGAAACAGAATTTATGACAATGCCGGAACCTAATTCCACGCCGGCCCAAATACTGTCCCGTGGTTGGATCTTTAAATAAAAATGCTGATTTTTATCAAGGATGGCATTATGAAGAAAATAATTGAAAGATAAATCTAGGGCCTGCATTTTAACTAAAATTCTCTTTAAAATTTTAGCCAAGGATTTGATTTCATCCGCGTTCAGCATTGTGATGTTATCCAGATGCCTTTTTGGGAAAATCCAAGATTCATAATGGTACTCGCTGGCGTAAGGGGCAAAAGCGGCGACGAATTGGTCGGCAAAAATTTTTCTTTTCCCTTTCATTTCTTTTTTAACAATATCGCAATAAGGGCAACGGCCGGTTTTAGCCCGATAATTTTTTACGGCCCCGGCTTCTTCCGTCAGTTCCGGCGGAATTATAGCTGTGGCGAATACCTGCGAATGAGCATGGACGATTGAAGCCCCGGCTTTTGAGCCCTGGTTTTTAAAGCATAGGATATATTTAATCTTTTTATTTTTAGCCATCGCCTCGGTCCGGCGGATATACATTTTAAAGACCTCTGCGATTTGGGTTTCGGTTAAGTCAGCTAGTTGCTTCGTGTGAACCGGAGTTTCTATAATTACCCCCTGGGCGCCATAAGCCTTCTTGTTAGACAGTTCTACGGCCGGGAAAATATTTTTTATCGCTAAAACCCGCCAGTTTTTGCGGCTGTCGGCCACCGGGAGCTGGTCGGTAATGTTAGCCTGATTAATATTTTCCGGGCAGAAAGGGCAGGATTTCACCCTTTTTATAATCGTCTCTTCTTTTATATCCCTTGGTCGGGCGGCTCGGCCCGGAGTAATAATTACGTATTTATCCAGAAGGTAGGACTTGCGGATTTCAGATCTCATTTTTCCCATATATTTTTAAAATGACTTTTTATACTATTTATTATATCAGAGAGAGGAGATAATTCAAAGGTTAAGCAGATAGAGAACAATTTTTTTAGCTCTTGCTTTTTTGTTTTTTCTTTGTTATATTATTATAGAGCTTTTAAAGAGAGCTTTTTCTTATTTTTCGGCGAAAATGGTATATTAATATTAGGGAGTATGGGCGTATAGCTCAGTTGGCTAGAGCGCGTCCCTGATAAGGACGAGGTCCATGGTTCGAGTCCATGTACGCCCACAAATCAATTAACAATTTACAATTTGCAATTACGAGTTATGAATGGAATTTGTAAATTCGTAATTGATAATTCGTAATTTTTAATTGAATACGGCGCGGGGTAGAGCATCCCGCTTGGGCGGGATCGCCCAGGCCCATAATCCCGCCAAGGCGGGATCGTTGGTTCGAATCTTTAAAATAAATATAAATAATTGACGCGGGGTAGAGCAGCTGGCAGCTCGCCAGGCCCATAACCTGGAGGTCGTCGGTTCGAATCCGACCCCCGCAACATGGATACAAAAAAACCATATTATGTTTATGTGGTTAGGAGTGAAAATGGCAGACATTATATCGGTTTGAGCGAGAATACAGGGGCAAGAATTAAAGAGCATAATTTGGGGTTGTCAGACTGGACAAGTAGGTATGGAAATTGGGCCATAATTTATAAAAGGAGGTTTGATAATTTGACTGAAGCGAGGAAATGGGAAAATTATTTAAAACGGCAGAAAGGTGGTAATGGTTTTAAAAAGATTATTGGAGGAGAAAATAAAAGAAAAGGCCCATAATCCCGCCTGGGCGGGATCGTCGGTTCGAATCCAACCCCCGCAACTAAAAACATGTAACGCGTAACGCATAACGATTGCATAAAATTTACTTCAGAACCGTTATGTGTTATGCGTTTCATGTTACGCGACTTTGCCGAGGTAGCTCAGTGGTAGAGTCCCGCTCCAATGCTGGGTAGGAAAGCCTGGGTAGCTCAGTGGTAGAGCAAAGGACTGAAAATCCTTGTGTCGTGAGTCCAATTCTCACCCCAGGCACTTAAAATTGTAAATCGAAAATTTATTCGCGAGATAATTATCTCCCGGCATTGAGGCGGGATAGGTGCCGGAGAAGAAAATTTTACCCCGCATTCATTTGCGTAGCAAATGTATTGCGGGGCCTTGTGTCGTGAGTTCCCTGCCCGCCATAGGCTTACGCCCGCCCGCCAGGACTTCGTCCAGGCGAAGTCGGGCGGGCCATCAGGCGTTGGCAGGCGGGAATTCTCACCCTCGGCACCAGTATGAGGCTTTTTAGCATAAAAAACGGAATAATAGTTTCAACCGTAGCTATTTTATCATACCTTGCCTTTATTGGTAGGACGGTTATAATAAGGCAAAAATTCAGGACGAGACCATTATCTTCGGAAATTATGTGAAGTCTGACGCCGCAAAAACAAAAGAGGCCATGAAAGAAATACCTGATATTTTTAAGGAAAGCGCCGAGAGTGGGAATAAAGTAAGAATCGGCTTGATAAATAAATTGGTCGAAGTTTTGGAAGTTTATAATATGGAAAAAGGGCAATATCCCGGAGATATAGAAGAAATTATTGGCGATTACATAAATAGCGGTATTACCAAAGAAGAAAGCTTTTATTATGAACCAGAATTGGGAAGAAATGGCTACATAATGGGAGTTGGGCTGGGCAGTGGCGAGATATACGAGGTAAATAATTAAGGCGGAGAACGTTCGCTCTTTCGGGGATTGGCCTAGCTGGTTTAGGGCGCATGCTTTGGGAGCATGAGGTCGTGGGTTCAAATCCCACATCCCCGACTTGTATAATTTTTAATTTTTTAATATGTTTTATGCCAAACATTAAATCAGCTAAAAAGGAATTGCGCAAAAGTGTCAAAAGGGCGGCTTTTAACAAAAAAATCAAGGAAAATTTAAAGAGCTTGATTAAAAAAAGTCGGAAAGCGGTAGTGGCTAAGGATAGCCAAGCCAAAGATTTTGTCTCTCGGGCGATGAAAGCCCTTGATAAGGCCGCGCAGAAAGGTATAATAAAGAAAAATGCCTGCAACCGAAAAAAATCGCGGCTCAACAAACTATTCAATCAAAAAATAAAATAAATTTGTTTGTAACAAAAAATTAGGAATGATAATTTGTCCCTAATTTTTTGTTTTTTGGTTAAAATTTTTTTGTTCTTTGGCAAGAAAAACTATAGTTTTCAGAAATCCCCCGCAAGGGGGATTTCTTTTCGCCTATATTTTTTGGATAAATAAATTAAGCAGGGTTTGGGCTTCGGCCTGGCCGGTTTTTACCAAGTAATCTATTTCAACCAGTTTATTCAGGGCGCTTTTTAAGCTGGCTAAATTAAAATTGCGCACCTGATTAATGCTTTTTTGCGCGACAAAAGGATGGAGCTTAAGGGCAGTAATTATTTTGCGGCTGGAAAAGCGGGAATCCAGGGCCTGTCTCACCTGGAGGAGAATTCTAAACTGCCTCGTAATCATGCTTAAGAGATAACCATCAGATAACCCCGCTTCATATTGCTGCCCAAGAAGCTCGCTGGCTAGTTTTCGGTTCCGGTTGCTTAAAGCGTCAGTCAAAGCAAAAATATTTTCATCAAATTTTCCCTTAACCAGCTGTTTTATGGCTTCTTCGCTGATGGTTTTTGTCTTTTGGACTTGGCTCGGCGTTAGCAATTTAGCCTCTTGGCCGGCTTCGTAATTGATAAGTTTGTCAATCTCATTATTTATTTGCCATAAATCATTGCCAGCTAAACTGATTAAAGTCTGGGCGGCTTGATTAGTAATCATCGCGCCGCGGGTCTCTACTTCTTTTTTTATCCAGGCCGCTAATTCTATATTAGACAGGAGCTTAAATTCCTGGGCATAAGGCTGCCGAGCCAAAAAATTAAAAAGCGGCTGGAGGGTTTTAGGCAGAGGATTTTCTTTCCCGGAAGAGTCAAGCAGGAAAGCATTTTTTTTATTGCCGGCCGTTTTAGTTTTTATGGCTGATTCCCAGAAGATAATAATATTATCGTCTTTTCCCGTCCTCGCCCCGTTAGAAATAACGCCCCACTGTTTCGCCTCGGGGTTATCAGCCAGGGGTTGACCAGCCTCTGGCGGAAATGTCCCGCCGGAATTTCTAATGGGGTGAACCTTTTTTAAGTAATTGAAAATTTCTTCGAATGCTACCCGATTTTTGTTGAAAAATAGATTTTCTATAACAGTCATCCGTTTTTTCGCCAGAAGTGAACGGGCGCCAAAACAATCAATAATTTCTTTGGCCTTGGCGGTTTTGCCGTCAAGGGTGGTTAGGCTGCTTTCGGCTGGGTCAATTTCGCGGATAAATTTATCTTTCAGCTCTTTTAATTTTTTCCGGCTCCTAAAGGTATCCTCGCCGTAAATAAATATGATCATAGTTAAAATAACAAAATAACAAAATAATATGAAAAAAATGAATTTATTTTATTTTTATGTTATTTTATTTACTTCTTTTTTAAATAATTCTCCCCGCTCCTTGTAATTTTTAAACAGGCCAAAGCTGGCGCAGGCCGGAGAAAGAAGAATTATATCTTTACTTTCCACTTTTTTCCTGGCGATTTTTATGGCTTCGGCCATACTTTTGGCTGATTTTATCTTTTTTTTAGGAAATCCGGCTTTTAATAATTCTTCTTTTAGCCGGGGAGTGGCTTTTCCGAAAAATAAAATTACGAATTTTACTCTCTTTTTTATAATTTTGGCCAGCGGTTCGAATTTAGAGCCTTTGTCTGACCCGCCGGCCAGAAGAATTAGGGGGGAGGAAAATGAATCCAGGGCCGCAATCGTATTTTCCGGAGTCGTGGCAAAGCTGTCGTTATAGAAACTCACGCCCTTTTTTTTGGCAACAAATTCCAGGCGGTGCTGTAGGCCTTTAAATCTGGCCACGGCTTTTTTTATGGATTTTTCTTTTAAACCAATGGTTTTAGCTGTCATATAAGCGGCGGCAATATTTTCCTTATTATGCTCGCCCAGCAATTGGCTTCCTAAATTAGATTTAGAAAAATAGATTATTCGGCCGGGTAGGCGATAATTTTTTGTGATTTTATCTAATTTTCTATTGGCTATAAGCTTGTCGCCCGCTTTTTGGTGTTTGAAAATATTGGCTTTGGCCTGCCAGTAAGAAGACAGATTCCGGTGGTAATTGGGATTAACCGGATCAACCGGTTTTAGATGCTCTCTGTAAAAATTAGTGATAACCGCGATTTTCGGGCTCGTTTTTAGGTCTTCTAACTGGAAACTTGAAAGTTCTAAGATTACCCAGTCGTTTTTTTTAATTTTTTTCAGAAAAGAAAACATGGGCACGCCGATATTGCCGCCGAACCAGACCTTTTTACCCGCCTGCCTTAAAATAGCATAAATTAAGGAAGCGGTAGTGCCCTTGCCTTTAGTGCCGGTTACGCCAATAATATTTTTACTCGGACAAAGATCAAAAAATAATTTTACCGGGCTCGAAATTTTAACTCCGGCTTTTTTTGCCCTCTTGATTGCCGGAGAGAAAAAAGGATAGCCGGCAATGCGGAAAATTATATCAAATTGGGATAGGTTTTTATTATAGTTTTTGCCCAGGCGCCAGGTGATATTTTTAGACGAACGGCTGAGAGACGAACGGCCGTTCTTCTTTACGTTGTTGGCGTCGCAAATTATAATTCGGCAATCTATTTTTTTAGAAATTAAAAAATCAACCAGGGCCCGGTTTTCAATGCCGTAGCCTAAGATGCAGATTTTTTTGTTGGTTAGATTATTTAAATTTATTTTTTCCATATTTATCTACGGAGACGAACAGCCGTTCGTCTTTACATTATTTTTTCCATCTGCCCCCAATTATCGCCAAGGCTCGCCTCCACCACAATCGGGACTTTTAATTTTAAAACGTTTTCCATGATAGCCTTGATTTCCGGGATAATTTTTTTCACTTCTTTTTCTTCTATTTCAAAAACCAGCTCGTCATGGACCTGAAGAAGTATTTTAACATCATTTCTGCCCTCGAGCAAATCATGAATTTTAATCATAGCCGCCTTGATTAAATCCGCGGCCGTGCCCTGCAAAGGCGCATTAATAGCCATTCGCTCGGCTGCCTTTTTAACCTGGATGACGGAAGAATTTATTTCCGGCAGATAGCGCCTCCGGCCGAACAGGGTTTCTACATAGCCCTTTTCTCGGGCCTCTTTGATGGTTTTATCTATGAATTTTTTTATGTCTTTATGAACTAGGAAATACTGGTCAATAAAATCTTTGGCCCGGGTATAAGAAATTCCGGCTGTTTGCGCCAGGCCATGCGGGCCCTGGCCGTAAAGGATGCCGAAATTAGTGGCTTTGGCTTCGCGGCGCATGTTTTTGGTAATGACCTCGGGGTTAACCTGGTTAATTTCCGCGGCCGTGGCCGTGTGAATGTCTGCCCCGTCTTTAAAGGCCTTGATCATTTTCCTGTCGCCGGACATATGGGCGGCCAGGCGCAGTTCAATCTGGGAATAGTCAAAGCTTAATAGTTTTTTGCCCTTAGCCGCGATAAAGGCCTGCCTGATTTCCCGGCCCAATTCCGTGCGCACCGGAATATTCTGCAGATTAGGCTCGGTAGAAGAGAGCCGTCCGGTCGAGGTTATGGTCTGGTTAAAGCTGGTATGCAGGCGTCCGGTCTTTTTATTAACCAGCTCTGGCAGAGCGTCAATATAGGTCGTGGCTAATTTTTTTAGTTCGCGGTATGCTTGCATTAAAGGAATTATTGGATGCAAATCCTGCATTTTATTAAGTTCGTCCGCGGCCGTAGACAGCCCGGTCTTGGTTTTTTTAATATTGTCAACCGGGATGGCCAGTTTAGTAAAAAGAATTTCGCGCAGTTGCTGGGTAGAATTAATATTAAATTTACTTCCGGCCTGCCTGTAAATTTTTTTCTCTAACTGCCCTAATTTTTTCGAAACTTTCTTGCTCATTTTAGCTAGCATTTTTTTATCAATTAAAATTCCGTTATTTTCCATCTCGGCCAAAACGTCTATCAAAGGCATCTCGATTTTTCCGAAAAGGCCGTCCAGTTTATGCTTTTTAAGTTCAGCTTTTAGTTTACTTACCAGCCGGTTGGTAAAGTCCGCGTCTTCGCAGGAGTATAAAGATAGCTTTTCTTCCATTATTTCGGGAAAAGTAATTTTTTCCCGGCCCTTACCTAATAAATCACCTTTACTTATTTTTTCAAAGCCTAGTTCGGCAAAAGTCAAAGCGTCTAAATTATGCTGGCGCGTACCCGGGTTAAGAAGATAAGATGCGACCATAGTATCAAAAGAAACGCCTTCCACTTCTAGGCCCTGGGCTTCCATAACCCGCGCATCAAATTTTATGTTATGACCGTATTTTTTAATTTTGGGGTCAGCGAAAATAGATTTTAAACTTTTAAGCCAAGGATGGGTACCGGATTTCGGATTTCGGATTTCGGATTTCGCCCACCCGCCAGTGCCAGGCTTTGGCAGGCGGGGACTGTAGTTGAATAAATTGTTGGTTTCTGTTTTTTTGTCTGCGCCTTTAAAACTTAAGAAATAGGCTTCACCAGATTTCCAGGAAAAACTAATGCCCAGGAGCCGGGCGGTTAAGGGATCAAAAGAAGAAGTTTCCGTATCAAAAGTGAAATTAGTTTGTTTTTTTAATTTAGCCAGAAATGATTTAAAGTTTTTGTCTTTATTTATGAGAATATATTTGAAAGTTTTACGGTTGCGCTCAAATTTATCCAGGATTTTTTCTTCCCCGACTTCTTTAGTTTCCTCGGCCTGGCCGGCTAAAGTATGAAGACGAGGCAGGAGTGATTTAAATTCCAGCTCGCTAAAGAGTTTAACCACTTTTTCCTGGTCAAAGCTGGCAAAGCGGGTTTTTTCCAGATTAAAGTCCAGGCTAACGTCGCATTTAATCGTGGCCAAATCGCGAGACATGTACGCCTGCTTTTTTTGCTCTTTTAATAAGCCCCTCACCCGGTCTTTAATTTTTTTTGATTCAATATTTTTGTAAATCTTGTCCAAAGTTTTAAAATTTATAAGAAGTTCAATCGCGCCCTTCTCTCCAATGCCCCTTACTCCCGGGATATTGTCGCTCGGATCCCCGCGCAAAGCTTTAAAGTCAATCATCTGTTCCGGAGTTAAATTAAACCGCGCTTTAACCGCTTTCTCGTCGTAAATAATACTGTCAGATAAGCCCCGGCTCATGGTGTAAACTTTGGTGTGGCTATTAACCAACTGCAAAGTGTCCATATCTCCGGTCACAATTATTTTTTCAATCCGGCCGTCGGTTTTGCGGGCAATCGTGCCGATTAAATCATCAGCCTCAAACCCGTCTTTTTCAAAAATCGGAATAGAAAAGCTTTCCGCAATTTCTTTTACCCGCGGAATCTGCGCGTAAAGCTCGTCCGGAGCTTTAACTCTTTTAGCCTTGTATTCTTTGAATTGCTTATGCCTAAAAGTTGGGGCTTTTCTGTCCAAAGTCAAAACCACGTATTCAGGCTTAAATTCCCGGATCGCCTTCAGAAGAACCGCGGTAAAGCCGTAAACGGCATTAACCATTTCCCCGGCCTTGGTCGCCATGGTCGGGGGCAGGGCATGAAAACTCCTGTGAATTAAGGCATTGCCGTCTATGATTATTAGTTTTTCTGATGCTTTTGCCATACTAATATTACACCATAGAAAGAAGCGAAAATCAATTAAAAAAGAACGCGGTAAGCGTTCATTTTTATTGCCGGGAATTTATTATCATTTTCTGTTTAGATGCTTTTATTCAATTATTGATCCTTCAGTAAGGGGTTTTATCCTAAGCTTAGAAAAAAATTCTTCGGTTGTTATCTCTTCGTTTATGAAAGAAGTTATGTCTTCTGTGGTTGCGATAACCTGGACCTTTTCCCCGTTTTCAAAAATACAATTCACCAGGACATTCTTAATGTTCTTCGGCGCATTTTTTACAGTCGCTGCCATTAAGTAGGCCCAATCAGCAAACATATCATCCATTTCAAATTCTATCGGCTGGATATAACCGACAATTACGCTTTCGCCCGATATATCAGCCTGGATTAGGTTGATATTTTCTGATCTTATCTCTTCAATAATGGCGGCATTAATCTCCTCGGAAATAGTGGGCGAGGGCGAAGGCAGGGCCGCTCCGCCTTTGTCGCCCCCTGCCTTAAAGATAACGATTAAGGCGATAACCGCGATTAGAACAACTATGAATATAATAATTTTTGGTTTTTTAAGCATAATGTTCGTGATAAAATTACATGCTCACGTCTAAAGTGTCAAAACCATGATAAGGCCCTTCCTCGCCTCTGAAAACACCGCCCTCCTTAATAAAAACATTTCTTAAGCTGTCATTATCCGCGGAATAGCAGGCATGGACATTGGCAATATCAAGCCCTAAATTATCTTTTTCCGCCCAGGCTCTCCTGTGTGCTTCTTCCTGGCTCATGGTTTTAACGTATTGTTCATACTTTGCTTCATATATTAAATTTTTAATTGAATCGGCGTCATGCCCGTAAATAGCGGGCGTTCTGTTAAAAAGCTTAAAAATTCTTTTGGACAGCCACGAACCCGAAGTATCTAATCCGTTATGGCCGTAATAATCTATGGCGCCGATATTGGGGTCGGAAAAAGCCTGTTTAACGCTTATCTGGTCCCAATGCACCTTAACCACCTCGTAGCCCATGTCTTTAAATTTTTGCTCCCACTTATTCATCTCTCCGGACAGGGAAAACGCTTCAAAAGTAGTAAGCTCGGGCTGGATAAACATATAGGCTTTTTTCCCTTTTCCGATTTTTTCTTTTGGCTCTTCCGCCTCTTCTTTGCCATTTTCCCAGTTTAATTTGTCTTCTAAATTTTCTGTCTGGGAAATTTTTTGCTTAAGTTCATTTTTAGCCGGCGTCTTGCCGGAAACTTTTGCCGGGTCGCCCGAACCTTGGCTTTCGGCTTTTTGGGTTTCTGCCTGGGTTTTAGTTTGGGTTTGCGCGGGCTGTTGGACTTTCGCCGGTTGCTGGGTTTGCGCCCCGCAGGCAGTCGCTAATTCATCAACAGCCGGGATTACGGTCTGGTTAAGGTAGTTTTCCTGGCTTTGGATATACGCCTCTAAAGTTATATTGGTTGACTGCCAGGGCGTCCGGCCGTCTACCGGATCTTTCAGGCCGGCCGGCAGATTACACAGGGAACAAAGCTGGTTTTTTTTCGCGTCAAGAGCCTGCAATTGGGCGGTGCAGTCCGGATTTTTCTTCTCAGAGCTTTTCCAGCAACACGGGGAATTGCCCCCGCATTCAATCGGAGGCGCGCCGTATTTTTCCCAGAAAGAGGATGCTTCCGTCTGGGCCGCTTCGCACGGGACTTGGCAATTAGCATAATTTTTAAGCTGGGCCACCTGCCCTGATAGCGTATCTTCTTTTGCCATCCATTGCTCATAACTATAAGGGCTCTTATAGCAATTCTGGGCCAGGCTTGTAAAAGAGGAAAAAACAAAGAGGCCGATAATTAATATGGTTATGGCGATAAAGAATGAAGTTTTAGATAATTTTATCATAGCTTTCTGTTTATCTTTTTTTATTATACCATAAAAAAAGAGAGAAACAAAAAAATTATATCAAAATCAATTTTAAAAACACCTTGCTTTAAGGGGCAAGGTGTTATAATTGGTTTTTTCTGTTTTATAATATTATCTTCAGGAGATATCGCTCCCAGCCGAAGCTTTTTTTCATCCGCTCCAAAAAAGCATCCGGATCGGTTAAACAGGTTTTTATTAAACCCGGCCCTATTTCCGCGGGGTTAACCAGGAAATTTGTCTGGAAAGGAGAAAGAATTCTTTTTCCTTCCCTTACTCCTCCCCAGCCGTTAAAAATGACGCCGGTGGCATGCGGGCCGATCTGAAAAGTTTTAAAGTCGGTTTGGGCATAGACGATCCATAAGACATTTTTCCTATCATAAACAGAGCAGACTTCGGCTCCGCCTTGCGGGATTCGGTTCATTATCATCTGGCAGGCCACCATGATCAGGTTTTCTCTTATTTCATCCGTGGTTCGTCCCAAAATTTCCAAAAACATAAACGGCAGCATAAACCCTCCTTAGGAAATTCATGAATGTTAGTAGGGTGCGTTTTTATTCAGGTTACAGGAAAAGTATAAAAAAATCAAGGAGGAAAGTCCCCTTGCCCCCTTTCGAAAAGGGGCAAATAAAAAGAACGCGGTAAGCGTTCCTTTTTTAATCTTCAATTTTTAATACACGATTTGCACCATGTTAAATTCCGCTTTGCGGAAATTTTTTTAAAAAATTATTTAACATGGTAAACTCT
>Ga0265594_1000589_pt1 | contig 29577 bp, 32 predicted proteins | sample saktaG_11_FD_190147 | JGI IMG/M metagenome (GOLD analysis project Ga0265594, IMG submission 190147) | Saline water microbial communities from Sakinaw Lake, British Columbia, Canada - sak_2011_5_24_80m | ecosystem: Environmental > Aquatic > Non-marine Saline and Alkaline > Saline ... | reverse complement strand
GGGCTATTGTCACGGAATTGAAAATTACTCTCGCCACTTGGACTTCAGAGAGCCGGGCGCCCCTCCCTACTCTTTACTCGATTATTATTCCGGAAACTTTTTGGTTTTTATTGACGAGTCTCATATGACGATTCCTCAGATCCGCGCTATGTCCGCCCAAGACCGAGCCAGAAAAGAAACATTGATTGAATACGGCTTTCGGCTACCGTCAGCCGTCGACAACCGCCCTCTAACCTTTAGGGAATTCAATCAAAGAATCGAACGGGCAATCTACGTCTCGGCCACTCCTGATGAATATGAAAAGGAAAAAGCCGGAAAGAAATGTATTGTCGAACAACTGATTAGACCTACGGGTCTCCTGGAACCTTCGATTGAGGTAAGGCCGACAAAAAATCAAATTACGGACCTGACAAAAGAAATCAAAAAAAAGACCTCGGAAAAACAAAGAGTTTTAGTTTCGGTTTTAACCAAAAGACTGGCCGAAGCGGTTTCTGATTATCTGGCCGAACAAGGGATAAAAACCCAGTGGTTCCATTCTGAAATTAAAACGTTAGAAAGACCGCAAATTTTAAAAGATTTAAGAGAAGGAAAATACGAGGTTCTGGTCGGAATAAATCTTTTAAGAGAAGGATTGGATCTGCCTGAAGTGACGCTTGTCGCGATTTTAGACGCAGACAAGGAGGGGTTTTTAAGGTCGAGAACGACCCTGATTCAAACCATGGGAAGAGCTGCAAGGCATCCGAAAGGACAGGTCATTTTGTACGCTGACAAAATCACGAAATCCATGAAAGAAGCAATCGGAGAAGTGTCTAGAAGAAGAAAAATCCAAGAAGATTATAATAAAAAACGTAAAATAACTCCCCGTCCAATCATAAAAGAAATAAGAGAATGGCCTTTTGGCAAAAAAGAAAAAATAACCTCCGAATTCTGGGCCGTCCGAGACGCAGAACTTTTAAAAAAGGAAATGGCCATAGCTCTTAAGTTTTTAGATTTCGAAAGAGCGGCCGGCATAAGAGACTTGATTAAAAAACTAAAACGGTGATTGATAAAACAGGGAAAATAACATAAGATATTATAAAAAGATTGTTCCTTGGCAATTTAACATAATCCGAAAAAAAAGGAGGCTGAGATGAAAATACTTCTGGTCTACCCCGAATACCCAGATACATTCTGGAGCTTCAAGCATGCCCTAAGCTTTGTGGCCAAAAAAGCCGCCTTCCCACCGCTGGGATTGCTGACAATCGCTGCTATGCTTCCCGAAAGATGGGACAAAAAACTTGTCGACATGAATATTTCCGCCCTCGGAGACAGAGACATCCAGTGGGCCGACTATGTGTTTATTAGCGCGATGATTACCCAAAAAGAATCTGCCAAACAGGTCATTGATCGCTGTAACAAATGCGCTACCAAAGTGGTGGCTGGCGGACCAGTTTTTACCACCGGGCACGAAGAATTTGCAGGGGTAGACCACTTTATTTTAGGGGAAGCGGAAGCTACTCTTCCTCAATTCTTAGAAGATCTCCAGGGAGGAGGCGCCAAGCGGGTTTATGTCTCAAGCGAGCGACCGGATATAACCCATACGCCTATCCCCATGTGGGAGCTTATAAATGCTGGGGATTACGTTACGCTACCCGTCCAATACTCCAGAGGCTGCCCTTATGATTGCGAGTTCTGCGATATCATCATAATGAATGGCCGCGTCCCGAGAGCAAAAACCGCAAGTCAGTTTTTACGAGAGCTCAACGCGATTTACGAAACTGGCTTCCGCGGCTCGGTTTTCGTCGTTGACGACAACTTCATCGGCAACAAAATAAAAGTCAAAAAAATGCTGCCGCAAATAGCCTGTTGGCAAAAAAGACGGCAATATCCTTTCCGGCTGCTGACTGAGGCCTCTCTGAATCTTGCTGACGACGAAGAGCTGATGAAGTTGATGATTGAGGCGGGATTCGACAAGGTCTTTGTCGGTCTAGAAACGCCTAACGAAGAAAGCCTAGCAGAATGTAACAAGCTGCAGAATAAAAACAGCGATATGGTCGTTGCCGTGAAAAAAATACAGAGACACGGGATGCAGGTGCTCGGCGGATATATAGTAGGCTTCGACAACGATCCTCCGTCTATCTTTGACAGACAGATTGACTTTATCCAAAAAACAGGCGTTGTTGTCGCAATGGTGGGGATACTTGATGCCCTACCCAAAACTAGGCTATATGAACGCCTAAAGACAGAAGGGAGACTACTTACGGCAAGCTCAGGGAACAATACCGATCTCTCTATAAGCTTCTCTCCGAAAATGGATATCGGCCTTCTCATGGAGGGATACAAAAAAATACTCCGAAGAATATATTCTCCTAAGGAATACTGCGAGAGAATCGTTAATTTCTTCAGAGAGTATAAACCCCCGAAAAAAAGGAAAAGAATTACCATCTCCGAGATAAATGCATTTACTAAGTCGATCTGGCGGATAGGCATAATCGGAAAAAGGGAGGAAAAAAGATACTACTGGAAATTATTAGCTATCTCCGCCACAAAATACTGCTCTTTTTTCTCGGAGGCAATAGTTCTGCAAATCTACGGCTTCCATTTCAGAAAAATCGTAGCCGGGCTTAGGTAGAACAAAGGACGTAAGAAATTCTCTCTTGCGTCCTTTCCTTTTTAATGTTAAACTAAACATTATGCCAATCATTAAATCGGCTAAAAAAGCTCTGAGGCAGAGCATAAAAAGGAAAGCCCGCAACCTTCAGCAGACAAAAAAAATAAAAAACCTCTTGAAGGAGATGAAGAATTTGATTTCACTGAAAAAAACGGAGGAAGCGAAAAAACTTTTACCCCAGGTTTATAAATATTTGGACAAGGCGGCCAAAACCGGGCTGATGAAAAAAAATACCGCTGCCCGGAAAAAATCAAGAACAACAAAATCAATTTTTAAATCCCGGTAATAAGCAAATCTAACGCTGTCTCCGGGTTAATCTTCCCTGTTTTAATATCAAGATCTGCCTGAAAAATCTTCCAGTAGATTTTTTTTAATTCCGAAAAAGTGAATTTGCCGGCTTGCTGATAGCTTTTTTTGACCACAAAAGGATGCAGACGGGTTATTTTTTGAATAAAGTAATAAGGCCTCTGTTTTCCCATGAGATCTTTTACTATTAATAGATTCTTGAATTGGTAATTGATCATTGAGAGAAGATAAAGGGGGTTGTCGCCTTTTTCCAAATGCTGATGGATTAACAGCAGAGCTTGTTTTTTGTTTTTCTGAGAAATTGCATCAATCGTTTTAAAAATAGCCGTTTCAACCTTAGAAGAGACCAGTGCCTCAATATCAGCAACTTCAATTTTTTGACTGTTTTTGTAGTCAAAGAGAACTTTGTTCTCTTTTCCACCTTCGCCCCGCTGTTGCGGAGCTCGGTAGCTGATTAACTTCTTTATTTCGTTGGAAAGAAGCCAAAGATCATTCCCGGCAAATTCAATAAGCTTATCTACCGCCTCCTGGCTAATTTCCGTTTTAAATTTTAAACATTCCTGCCTGATCCAAGATTTCAACTTCTCTCCTCGCAGTAATTGAAAATTTTGCCTTGGTCTTTAAAAAATTGAGAAATTTATCTTTCTTCGAAATTTCATTATCTTCATAAAACAAAATGGTATCTTTCGTCTTGGAAAGCTCTTTAGAGTTTTTTAAAAACTTTTCTTTAAAATCCTGATTAGCAAAGACACCTGACAAAATCAGCAGCTTCTTTTCGTCAAACATCGAAACTTGCTGAATTGTATCTTTAAAATCTTCAAATTTTAAATCCTCGCCATCAAGGCACGTCAAACTCAACCCGCTTTTTTGGATTTTTTTGTATTGGTCAACAATTTCTTTCAACTTCTGGCGCGACCTATATGCATCCTGACCGTGAAGAAAAATAAGCATTATTTATTATTTTTGGCATTTGGGACAAAAATGAGCGGATCTGCCGCCGATTTTAATTCTTTCAATTTTTGCGCCGCAACGCCGGCAGTTTTTTTTCCGATAAACCATGTGATATTTGGCGTACTCGCCTTTCTGACCACAGGCGTCAAGGTAATGTTCAACTGACGAACCCCGATGCTCAACCGCCTCTTCCAAAATCTTTTTGGTACCGTTGAAGATTTTCTTTATTTCTCCATTAGTTAAGTCTTTGACTAATCTATACGGCCTCGTCTTAGCCCTAAACAAAATCTCGTCCGAATAAATGTTGCCGATGCCGGCGATAGCTTTCTGGTCTATCAACAGAGCTTTAATCTTTGAGTTTGGCCGTTTTATTAGAAGAGCCTTAAAAGCTTTGAGACCAATTTTTAAGGGCTCCGGACCGAATTTCTCTTCTATTTTCTTTGTATCTTTTACTTTTTTCCACCACCCGAGTTTACGAACATCATTAAAAATTAACTTTGAACCGTCATCAAAATTAAAAACCTTGCGAGTATATTGCGAAGGTTTTCCGTTAAAAATCAACTGTCCGGTCAGCTTTAAATGAAAAATCAAACTTGTGCCGTCCTCAAAATCAATTATTAAAATTTTTGCCCTTCTCCGCAGGCCGACGACTTTCCGTCCGGCCATCGTCTTACCGACGATCTTTTTATACAACTGTAGCCTTATCGTCTCCACTTCCGGAAGCTCAGGCATATTTTATCCAAGGACTCTTTTTATCTTCCCGATAATTTCTCCGGGGGTGAAATGGGCTTTTACTAAATAATCAACTGCTCCCAGACTTAACCCCTTTTCTATGTCTTCTTTCTGCCCTAAATTAGAAAGAATAATCACCGGAATTTTAGCCACCCCCTGTTCTTCTCTCATTCTGGCCAAAACCTCAAAACCGTCGATCCCCGGCAGGATGAGATCAAGTAAAACCAAGTCCGGCTTTTCTTCTTTAACTTTTTTTAGCCCTTCTTCGCCATCAACAGCTTCAGAGACATTGTAGTTCTCTTTAATGAGCTTTTGAGACATTAATTCTCTAAGGAATTTGTCGTCTTCGACAACGAGTATATTTTGTGGCATATGTTTTAACCTATTTGTTTTTTAACTTTATCAACTACTTCCTGAGGGTCAAACTCGGTCTTTATCAACCAATCTTTCGCTCCCAGCTTTTGGGCCTTGTCAATCTCCACCGGTTGACCGGAATTAGAAATGATGACCACCGGGATATCTTTTAAAGCGTCTTCTTTTTGCATCGCCTCCATCACTTCGATACCGCCCATTTTGGGCATAAGGATATCCAACAAAACGATATCAGGCATCGTCTCTTTCATTGATTTTAACCCTTCTTCGCCGTTTCTGGCAACCAAAACGTCGTATCCTCCTTGGATTAACTTCCTTTGAAGGAGACTTATTAAAATTTCTTCGTCTTCTACTATTAAAATCTTTTTCATATATATAATTATACCAGAATTCTCTTCTAATGATAAGAGTCTTTGTCAAAACATTTCCTATCATTATTCTACTAAAAATCTCTTTTAAAAACAAGCGACGCACCTTGCAAATCACCCTCCCACAGGCAAAACAATATAAAAAGTTGCTCCTTGTCCTTCTTTTGATTCAAACCAGATTTTTCCGCCATGCGCTTCAACAATATTTTTACTGATAAAAAGACCCAAGCCCGAACCCTCGGTTTCCATTCTCATCACATTAGCCCCCCTGAAGAACTTGGTGAAAACGCGGGATTGCTGGTCTTGAGGGACGCCAACTCCCGTGTCTTTCACCGAAAAGGTTATCTCTTTTTTATCTTTATCGTATTCCAAAGAGACCGCTATTTTCCCGCCGGAAGGCGTATATTTTATGGCATTTTCAAGAAGGTTTTGGATGACCAGCTTAATCTTTTCAGCGTCTACACTCACTTCGGGCAGTTTTATCTTTGGTTTTTTAAAATCTAAATCTATTTTTTTTCTCGCAATTTCTTCCTGGCAATAATTTACTACAGCTGAAGCCATTTCTCCGAAGTCGGCTGGCGCTGGTTTATAAAGATACCTTCCTTCTTCTATCCTGGTAATGTCCAGAAGGTCGTTAATCAAACTAATCATCCTTTCGTTGGACTGATAAGTTTTCTCAATAAAATTCCTCTGTTCCTCGGTTATCCCGCCGAGATCGCCGTCAAGCAGCATTTTTAGAGTCCACTTGATCGCTGATAAAGGAGTCCGAAGTTGATGAGCGGCTAAAGAAACGAATTCGGTTTTTATTCTTTCAACCATCTTCTCCCGGCTAATGTCGTGCAGGATAACTAAAGTCCCCAATTTCTCTCCCCTGGGCATCATTGGTTCCGTAGACACCTCCACGATAAGATTTTTGCCGAGAGTCAACTCTTTTCTAAAAATTCCCTTGATCTCAGGCCCAAGCAAACCCGCCAAAACCTTAAAATTAGGAAGACTGACGAGTCCCGGGATAGAACGACCCATAACTTCTTCTGCCTTGATGTTTAAAAATTTCTCTGCCTGATGATTGGCTAACGAAAGCTTGTTTTCTTTATCAAAAACCAAAAGACCATCAGCTAAATGAGTAATTACGGCTAAGGTTTTGTTTTTTTCTTCCTCAACCCTCTTTCTCTCCTTTTCAACGTCCTCCAAAATATTCAAAAGGGCTCGGCTCGTCTCCTCCTGCTCCCGAGCGCTAGCGAAGGGAGGAAAAGAAGATTTATCTTCTTTGACCTTGCCAATTCCTTTATTTTTGCCAAAGAGAACTTCGTTCTCTTTGGCACCTTCGCCTCGCTGCCGCGGGGCTCGGTTTTTAATTTCGGGCATCTCTTGTTTTTTCTTTCCCATGTTTTTTGTGACCTTGCAGTTCTTTTTCCAATCTTCTAATTTCTTCTTTCAGTTCAATCATTTTTAATTCCCGGCCAACGATTAACCTATTGAATCTTTCAAGCTCTCCTATCTTTTCCCGGAGAGAAAAGGTTCTTTCTTGTACCTGCTCTTCCAAGTTTGCCGAAAGCTCTTTCAGCTCTCTAGTTCTGGCCTCAACTTTTATCTCCAGCACCGCTTTTGCCGTTTCTATTTCCTCCTGGGCGTCAAGCAAGTTAAAAAATTGATCTTGCAAATTTTTAGCTATAAAACCGACGAGGATTATGTTTAATAAAATAAAAGGTAAATCCAAAGAGGGCAGAAGAATTCCTTTCAGGGGATAAGCGTAATGCAAATAGAAATAAGAAAGAAAAATAAATGCCCCCGCGGAAAAGATAGTTTTAGGATCTCTGAAAAAAATAAAAAGTATGAGAACCAAAACGTAACTCAAAATGATCGGCCTGCCCACGGCAGGCAATAAAAACATGACTGCCACGGTCAAACCGAAAACCAAAGCGAGGCTGGCTAAATATTTTCCAAAAAAAATAAAAGCCCGGCTGGTCAGGATTGTTAATATAATGAGATAAATAAAAATCTCAACAGCGAAAATGAGAAGGAATTCATCCCAGCTTAGAAAGTGCCATCCCAAGACAGATGAAAAAAATTGGAAAACGAGAGAAAAGAGCAAAACGAGAGAAAATAAAACCACCAGAAATCGGGTATTTTCAATCTCTTTTAGCTCCAAGAAATATTTTTTTAAGGAATGGAGGGGTGTTTCCAATTTATCGCAAAAATTTTTTATTAATTTCTTTCCTCGGTCAGAGGCGACGCTCCACCCTTTAAAAAAACTGGAAAGTAATAGAGAGGCGACAACTCTTCCTCCTTTTCGGGAAACCTGCCACGAGAAAGTCGTATCAAGAAGATAAGCAGAAAGAATATACCGCTCTAAAACGGGCGGGGCGAAAGTAGTGGCAAAGAATCCGACGTTTTTGTGATCTAACCCTTCAATTTCTTCTAGATATCTCGCCACGGGTAAAGATAAACGGGTCCAATTGGGACTGCCGATGCAAACGAGGTCAAACCTGGAAACATTCTGGATTTTCGGAGTACGGATATCACAATCTCCTTTTACCATCCTCAACCACCACCAACCCCAAAAACCATGCTCTTTTTGAGGTGCAATTTTTTCCATTTCAACGGAATGACCTCTTTTTTCAGCCTCTTTTTTCAGGACTTCGGCGACCCTTTCCGTCCCTTTTGTTTTCGAATAAAAAGCAATTAAGATCTTCATCGGCTAAAGAAGAAAGATAGTCGAAGAGATAAATCTCTTCTTCACCCTTCGTTGCGATTCGGGTAATTAAAGCATTTTACCACAATTTCAAATTTTCCCCAATTTTTTTCTCCTTTTCGTTAATTTCCCGAGTTTTAGCGAAGGGGGAAGAAGAGGATTTACCCTCTTCGCTCTCAAAAATTCTACCTAACAAACTATGAAAATCAAATTTTTTAAAAACCTGAGCTATTTTTTCTTTATCGTAGTCTCCCCAGCGGCATTCGTTCAAATTAAAATCCAAGGGGACATTCTTATCAATCCTAGCTAAATCTCTGGAGAGAAAAGCTTGTTCCTTATATTTTAAAAGGAGATCTCTAAGTTTCAGCTTAAAGTCTTTTCCCTCCATAAAGCTTTCTCTAGAATCTTCTTCGTATACATTTTCTAAACTCCCAAATTTTGAAAGAAGTTTGATGGCTGTCTTTTCGCCGACTCCCGTAACCCCGGGAATATTGTCTGAGGCATCGCCTCTTAAAGCCTTAAAATCTAAAATCTGTCTCGGCGATAACCCTTGAAACTTCTCTTTAACCAAGTCCTCATCGTACAAAACAATGTCTTTTACCCCTTTTTTCAAAGCGTAAACTTTGGTTCTGGGGCCAACCAATTGAAGAGCGTCCAAATCACCGCTTAAAATAATTGTTTCCAAGGGTGGTATTATTTGTTTCCTGGGAGCCAAATCGGCAATGGTGCCGATAATGTCATCTGCCTCGAATCCTTGCATCTCAAAAACAGGAACATTAAAAGCCGATAAAACTTCTTTTACCTTAGGAATCTGCTGATAAAGCTCCTCGGGAGCTCTAGGTCTTTTAGCTTTGTATTCTTTGTATTTTTTATGCCTGAAGGTTGGAGCCGGGAAATCAAAAGCGGCGGCAACAAAATCTGGATGAAAATCTTTTATGGCTTTCAAAAAAACCAATAAAAAACCGTAAACAGCGTTCACCAGTTCTCCTTTCTTGGTCGTTAAAGAAGGTAGGGCGTGATAGGCCCGATGAATAATAGAATTGGAATCAACGATTAAAAGCCGTCTTGTTTTATTTTTCATGCCCGGTGTTTCTTATTATAATTTTTCTCGTGTTTTTGTCGATGAATTCAAACTCTAGCATCAGAGAGTCCTCATGAAGCATTTTCCTGATTTTATCCGCCCATTCAAGGACGACGATATTCTGGGGATCCGATATAATTTCTTTGAATCCTAAAGTTAGCATTTCTGTCGGCTTTTGAATTCTGTAACAATCGAAATGATAAAAATTTTTAAATTTATGATTCCGCCCGTCCCGCAACGAACTTTTCCTACTCCGGGGAATTTTTAATTTTCTCATAATAACGAAGGTTGGGCTAGTGATTGCCTGTTTTATACCGAGACCTCTGGCAACTCCTTGCAAAAAAGTGGTCTTCCCTCCGCCCAAATCCCCGATCAGACCCAAAATAACCGCTCTCTTGGTGAGATTACATTTTAAGATGTTTTTAGCGAAAGACTCTCCGATTTTTTTAGTCCGGGAAGGGCTGTTTGTTAAATAAGAGACAAAGAGAACTTCGTCCTCTTTTTTATCCTTCGTTTTTACTTTGTAAAAACTTGTATATTTGACCATTTCCAAAAAATGAAGTAATTTAAAATAACAATTACTTTCATTCTACCAAAATTATGGAAAGAGAAAAAATCACCGGTCAGGTAGAAATTTCTGCCGGGACATCGGCTGAAATTCGAAAAGAAATTAAGAACGTTAGCCAACTGAAGAAAAGGATTGAGGATTCTCTGTCCGCTCCCGCCACCGAACTCCTGGGCGCTATTCTGGGAGGAGCGATCGTCCTTGATGCCTCCGATATCCATGTTGAGCCGGAAGAGAAACAAACCAGGCTCAGAATAAGGGTTGACGGCGTCCTTCATAATATCATCTCTTTCGATTTAAGGATATACAAATCCCTTCTTTCCCGAGTCAAACTTCTTTCCAGTCTTAAATTAAACGTAACTGACCGACCGCAAGATGGCCGATTCACTATTTTGATGGAGGGAACAACGATTGAGATCAGAGTCTCCACTCTCCCTGCAGAACGCGGAGAATCAATCGTTATGAGAACCTTGAACCCCAAGAGCTTGATTGAGATGGAAGCTTTAGGGTTGAGAAAAGATCTGATAGAAATATTCAACAGAGAAATTGAAAGACCGAACGGGATGATTATCGTTACGGGGCCTACCGGTTCCGGGAAGACCACAACGCTTTACGCTATTTTAAAAAAAATTAATAATCCTGAAATCAAAATTATCACCATTGAAGACCCGATTGAATATCATTTAGAGGGACTGTCGCAAACCCAAGTTGATACTAAAAAAGGTTATACTTTCGCCTCAGGGCTAAAGTCGATCATGAGACAGGACCCCGATGCAATTCTGGTCGGGGAAATCAGAAACTGCGGAAATTGCTTGCCAAGCTGCCCTAACCGGACACTTGGTCTTTTCGACTTTACATACTAATGATGCGGCCGGAGCAATAGCCAGGCTTGTCGATCTGGGGGTCCGCCCGATTTCTATAGCCCCAGCCGCGACAATGGTTGTCGCCCAAAGATTACCGAGAAAAGTCTGCAAAAAATGCGTTGAACTCGTCCCTCCTTCTCCGGAAGAACGAGAAAAATTGAGAGAAAGCTTGTCTGGAGTTAAAAAAGAAATCTTACCTTCGTCTTTTTCCGATCCTAAATTAAAAATTCCTCGAGCTAAAGGCTGCGAGGATTGCAACCACACCGGTTACCGGGGCCGAATTGGAATTTACGAAACATTTTTAGTGGATGATGAAATGGAAAAATTCATATTAACCTCTCCTTCTATTATTGGCATGAAAGAGTTAGCGATAAAAAAGGGAATGGTTTTGATGCGCCAAGACGGATTGATAAAGGTCTTAGAAAAGATCACCACCATGGAAGAGATAGAGAGAGTAGCCGGAGAATAAAAAAATAGCCCTGGGGCTGGGGGGACAAAAGTACTAGGGACTTAAGCTTAGAATCTTTCTGAGGAGTAATCTCGCCTAAGCCAGATTATCCTTCGGGAAAGGCTCCGTCCCCCAGCCCGAGAGCTATTTTGAAACTGTCAACAAAGCAAATCATAACAGATTATGTTAATTTTGTCAAGGGTGGCATTATTCATCTTCCTCTCTGTCGGAGCTGGAGCAACTGGAACATTTCCGGCTAATTTCATTCTCGCCGCAGAAAAAATAGACATCAACACCGCCCCCATGGAAGAGCTGATTAAAATTATCCACATAAAAGAAGCGAGGGCAAAAGGATTAATCTCTCTGAGGCCTTTCTCCTCCCTGGACGATCTCGTCAGGATAAATGGCATAAGCGAATCAAGGATCAAAGACATAAAAGAACAAGGGTTAGCCTGGGTTGCAAGTTCCCAACTCCAACCCGCCCCTCAACAGAAACCGGAATTGAAAAGCGAGGAATCCGGTATTGAATTTAATCCTAATTCTGTTAATATAACTTCGTCTTCGGACAGCGAACAAGACGAACGAGATATAGGATCACAAAGAAAACAATCAGCGGCCATCAACGAACAAGCCCCCGAAATATTCGATAATTCCTCGCATATTTTTTTAATCGCTCTGGGACTGGCTATTTTTTCCGGGGCGGCGATTTTGTCTCTAAAAAAGAAATTGATTTAAAAAAAACATGAGCGGGCATTCGCATGCGAAAACTATAAAACACCAAAAGAATATCACTGACCAAAAAAGAAGTCAGGCGTTTTCTAAAACAGCCAGATTGATTTCGGTAGCCGTAAAAGAAGGAGGGCCGAGCCCGGAAACCAATCCTAAATTAAGAATGGCCATAGAGGCTGCCCGTTCGGTCAATATGCCCAAGGACAACATTGATCGGGCGATAAAAAAGGGAACTGGCGAGGATGTTTCAGCTGAAAATCTTGAAGAAGTAGTCTTCGAAGCTTTTGGCCCCGGAGGTATAGCCATTATTATCGAAGGAATAACCGACAACAAAAACAGGACCCTAGGCGAAGTTAAAAAAGCTTTAACCCAATACGGCGGTAAATTGACGGGAGAAGGCGCCGTAAAATGGATGTTCGAGAAAAAAGGTTGCCTGGTTGTGGATTTAGAGTCGCAAATTGACGACTTGAAAAATAAAGAAAAATTGGAATTGATATCCATTGAGGCTGGCGCCCAAGATCTTTATTGGCGTAACGAAGTCCTGGATATTTATACAGAGGTCGAAGATTTGGAAAAAGTAAAGAAAAACTTAGAAGAAAAGGGCGTCGAAATCGATTCCGCTTCTTCGGACTGGGCGCCGAAAGAGGAAATCGCCTTGGAGGAAAAAGACAGAGAATCTTGCCAAAAACTTTTTGAAGCCCTGGACGAATTAGACAGCGTTCAAGGGGTTTATAGCAATTTAAAATTGTGATATGGCGAAAGAAAATCTTATCAGAAAAAAAGCGATAACAATATTGGAAAAAGAAAAATGGACAGTCTGGTGGCCAGCCAAAGTAAAATTCAAACAAAACGACATCTTCGGCGCTTTCGATATAGTTTGCTGCAAAAAGGGGGCGGGAAATCTCAAGTTTATCCAGCTGACTACCATCTCCAATCTATCGGCACGCAGAAAAAAAATACAATCTTTTTTAAAAGAAAACAGAATAAACCGGCCTAAAATTGTTTTTGGGGCCGAAGCTGAAATTTGGGCGTGGGCGGAAAAACGCAAGGAATTTAAGATAGAGACGATTTAGACTGATGTTTGGCAGCCGATGAGAATTTCATTCTCACCTTCAGCTACGCTTGGCTTCGCCTCGCTTGCTACTTGACAGCTTCCTTGAAATAAATATAATTGCTGGTAGAACCGACAAAAGGTCGATAAGTTTAAAAATCAACTCCACTTAAAAGGTGGAGTAAAATAATTAAAAACCAAGCTTCCGTCCACGGAAGCGCAGGTAAAGATGAAAATAAAATTTTCATCGCTATCAAAAATATGGAAGACAAAGAATTAACTCCTTTCGTCAGCCAAGACGAAGAAAAAACTCCAGAAGAGGAAACCAAAGAAGAAGAAACCAAGGAAGAGCCCTCTGAAGAGTAAAAAAGAATCCCGCGAAATCGCGGGACTCTTTTTTTGACAACGTTTGTGCTTAAGTTATTCTGGCAAATTTTCTTTTACCGACCTGGGTTACCAGCCCTTTTTTTATTCCAATAATTTTTCTCCAGTCGTTCTGGACTTTTCCTCCAATCTTAACCCCTTTTTGCAAGACCAACCTTTTTGCCTCGGCTTTAGAACTAACTAATTTTGTTCTCACCAGCAGATCTAAAATGTTTAAAGATTTTTCTCTTATTCTAATTTCGGGCATTTTTGAAGGGGGCTTTTTTTCTCTAAAAACTCTCTCAAATTCCTTTTCGGCAAGACCTGCTGTTTTTTTGTTATAACAAGTCATTACAATGTCTTTTGCTAACTGAGTCTTAGCATCACGAGGATTAAGTTCCTCATTTTTAATTTGTTTTAAAATTTCCTTAACCTCTGCCGCAGGGACATCCGTCAAAAGTTCAAAACCTAACTCAATTAAACTATCTGACCAAGCCATTATCTTACCATACATTTCTTCCGGTTTAACGTCTAAATTAATGATATTGCCCTCGGTTTTCCCCATTTTTTTCCCCGACGAGTCTGCCAGTAATTTTGTAGCCAGGACACACTTTTCTTTATTTTTTAATGTTTTTATCAGATCCCGACCGCATAACATATTGAATATTTGGTCTTTGCCGCCGATCTCCAAATCGACATCCATGGCCACACTGTCATAACCTTGGGCCAAGGGGTATAGAAACTCGTGCAGAAAAACAGGCTTTTTATTTTTTATTCTTTTCTGAAACATATCTCGGATTATCATTTGCTGGACAGTGAAATTGGAAGCTAATTCAATCAAATCGATAAAAGATAATTTATCCGACCATTGGCTATTATGTAGTATTTCAGCTGGATTAGAGCCGCTAAATTTCAAAAATCTGCTTGCTTGTTTTTTGTAATTTTTGGAATTTTCGGTTACTTCTTCCCGAGTTAATTTTTTTCTAGATGCTGTTTTATCTGTCGGATCCCCGATCATCCCCGTAAAATCGCCTATCAGCATTATAACTTCGTGCCCAAGTTCCTGAAACTGAGCTAATTTTCTTAAGGTCACCATATGACCGATATGAAGCGTTGGAGCCGAAGGATCATAGCCGCAGTAAAGCTTAATCTTCTTGCCAGACAACATTACTTTCTCTAATGCTTTATAAGATGGGTAGATATTCTCAACCCCCTTCGTCAAAGCTTGTTTAATTTTCTTCGGATCAGTGTCTATTCCCATAGTCTCATCTTATCAAAATTAATCTAAAATCGCCAATCAAAGAGATAAATCTCTTTTTCAAGCTCGCCCGTCTTGGGCTGACTCGGTAATTGAAAAGGAGGCTATTTTCTGATAAAATCACAATATGCCTGAAAGAAAAATATATCGCAAAATCTATCAAAAAAGCAAGAAAAAAGCTTTATTTTTTTCTGCCTTAAAATTACTTGGATTCGGTTGCTTTTCGGCGATTTTTGTCGTTTTTTTTGTTTTTGTTTTTTATTCTAAAGATCTGCCGAGGCCGGAGATTTTCACTGAAAAACATCTCACACAATCAACCAAAATCTATGACCACACCGGTCAGGTTTTATTGTATGAGATATACGGCGAAGAAAAAAGAACTATCGTTCCTTTGGGAATCATCCCCGAACGCCTGAAACAAGCCGTAATCGCTATAGAAGACGCTAATTTTTATCATCATTTCGGGATTGACTTCGAAGGGATATTAAGATCTGTATTGATCAACTTAAAAATCGGCAGGCCGGCTTACGGCGGTTCAACTATCCCCCAACAATTAATAAGGTCGGCCTTTTTCACGCCGGAAAAAACCATTGAAAGAAAAGTAAGGGAAATTATTTTAGCTCTGGAGCTAGACAGGCGCTATCCAAAAGACCAAATCCTGGAATGGTATTTGAACCAAATCCCGTTTGGCCAAAACGCCTACGGGGTGGAAGCTGCCAGCCAGATATATTTTAATAAAACCGTTTCCGAGATTACGACAGCTGAAGCCGCAACCTTAGCCGCCTTAATCCAGGCACCCTATCACTTTTCTCCCTACGGAGAGAACAAAGACAATCTTTTAGCGAGAAAAGATTATGTCTTAGAAAGAATGCTGGAAATAGGATATCTGGGCAAAGAGGAGGCGGAAACGGCCAAAGAAGAAATAATTGATTTTAAAAACCCAACGGCGATTAAGGCCCCCCATTTTGTGCTTTATGTAATTGAAAACTACCTTAAGCCAAAATACGGCCAGGATCTTGCGTATTTGAAAGAAAACGGTATCAAGGTTTATACTTCTTTAGATTGGGAGCTCCAAACACTGGCTGAAAAGGTGGTGAAAGAAGGAGTTGAAAGAAATAAAATCTATAACGCTCATAACGCTGCCTTGGTGGCAATTTCGCCCAAGAACGGTGAAATTCTAGCTATGGTCGGCTCAGCCGATTGGTTCGCCGACCCTTACCCCGAGGGCTGCACTGCCGGCAAAGACTGCTTGTTCGACCCTCAGTTTAATGTGACGGTTGGAACCAAAGAAAGCCCAGGGAGACAGCCTGGTTCTGCTTTCAAGCCTTTTATTTACGCTACCGCTTTCGAAAAAGGATACGACGACAAAACAAAGGTGACTGACGAACCATCTAATTTCGGCTTATGGGGAGGGAAGGAATATACGCCTCAAAATTACGATGGGCTGTTCCGCGGATGGGTTGAATTAAGGCAGAGTTTGTCCCAGTCATTAAACGTTCCCTCGATAAAGACCCTTTTTCTAGCCGGGCTGGAGGACAAGGTAGAAAGTTTAGGAACCAATAATTTCTTGGGGCTGGAGAGCGTCTTCCTCAAAGGATTGGAAGGGAGTATTGAAACCGCGAAAAGCATGGGGATAACCACCTTGGATAAACCCCTATCTTCTTACGGCCCCTCAATCGTTTTGGGAGGAGGAGAGGTGAAGCTTTTAGACATAACTTCGGCTTACGGAGTTTTCGCCACCGGAGGGTTAATGTCTCCGCCAGTTTCAATTTTAAAAATCGAAGATTATGATGGGAATATTATCGAAGAAAATAAAAAACCCCAAAAAAGGGTCTTGTCCAGCGAAGCAGCGCGGCTAATCAACAGTATCCTGTCAGACAACGAAGCGAGGACGCCAATGTTCGGCCCGAGGTCTCATTTGTATTTTGAAGGATACCAAGTCGCGGCCAAAACCGGGACAACAGACAATTTCAGAGATGCTTGGACGATAGGATATACCCCTTCAATCGTCGTCGGAGTCTGGGCGGGCAACAACAATAACCAATCCATGATAAGAAACCAACCAGCTGCCACGGTTGCTGGCCCGATTTTCAACAACTTTCTGAAGGAGATACTCCCCGGCCTCCCCAAAGAGCAATTCTGACTTTCAGGAAGTTAACTGCTTTTAATCGGCATAACCAGATAAAGATAACTCTCGTCATCCTTCATCCTCAGAACGGCCGGTTTTTCAGGGCCGCTCAACTCTAAGACGACCTCTGATTTCTTTTGCTGCTGCAGCCCGATATTCAAAAGCCCTTCCAATAAGAAACGATAATTAAAAGAAATTTCGCAAGGCTTTCCTTCTACTTTCCCGGCCAAAAAACTTTGGTATTCCCCGATTTCCGCGTTTTGACTGAAGAAATTAATCTGCCCCTTCGACGCGTCTATCTTTAATTTAATTTCATTGATTTTACCGCTGAAAAGAGACGCCAGTTTAATTTGGTTGATAAGTTCTTCTAGGGAAAGAATGACTCGGGTCTCGTATTTCTTAGGAATAATCTCTTGGTAATTCGGATAATCGCCCTCAATCAACCTCGAGGTAAGCTGAACGTGGGGATGAGAGGTTTCAGGGAGAGGAGTCTCAAACAAAATTTGATTGGGAGAAAAACAAATCTTCAAAGATCCTTCCTTCTCGCTGAAAATATTAATAATTTCTCTGGCCGCTTTCTGAGGGACAATCAGTGAATATTCCTTATCGAGGGCAGAAGGCGGATCTAAATAGATTTTCTTTTCCCCCAGTCTAAAACTATCGGTAGCCGCCATTATTATCAAATTCTTTTGGAAGAGAAAATAAACACCCGAGATTTCCGGCTTAGTCGAGGAGAAACTGGCCACATCCACAACGCCAGCTAACCCATTGCAAAAAGATTTAATGGGGACCTCGATTTTTTCTTCGTCAGAAACCTGAGGGATAATGGGGAAGTCCTCTGGATTAACTCCCTTTATCACAGTGCGGCGATTGTCGCACTCGATTTCCAGATCAAAACCTTTTGATTCCAAATTTACCGATTTATTCGGCAGAAAATTAACAAAGCCAGACAATATTCTTGAAGGGACAGCTGTCTTCCCTTCTTTTTCAGTTTTGGCAAGCGCCCACCATTTTACCCCTATCTCCAAATCAGTAGTCGCTAAATTCAAAAAATTCCTTTCAGTTGAAAACAAAACATTATTCAAAATCGGCAAGTTTATTGATTTGGTTGAAATTTTTTCAATTATATTAATCCCTTCTTTTAGTTTATCTTTTAAAATAGTGATTTTCATATATTAATTATAATATTTTAATATTTAATTATTATTTATTATTAGCGTTGTTGATTAAACTTTGTTTGAATTGGTTTTCACGTGTTTTAAAAGGGGTGAAAGGAGATGGAGAATTGTTTAATTTTCTGTGGATGGCGGGATTTTGGAGATTCCCCCCATTTTATGCACTGAAAATACGCTGCTTTATCAGATCAAGTTCGTTATTAAGATCTTCGCTGTTTTGTAGTTCTTTAAAAATTTTATCACAAGAGTGAATGGCCGTGGTGTGGTCTTTTCCTCCGAATTTTCTTCCGATAAAAGGGTAAGAACTTTTTAATAATTCTCTCAACAAAAACATGGCTATTTGACGGGGCTTGACCACTTCTTTTTTCCTTGAAGGGGAGGAGAGATCCTTTTCTTTCATGTCGTAAAATTCGGCTACTGACTGAATTATTTTCTTACAATTTGCTACTTTATTTGGCGAAAGGAAAAGTGTTTTTAACAGGGTCTTGCTTATTTCTAAATTCGGCATTTGGTTATTTATTCTTTGGTAGGCGATTAATCTGTTCAAAGCTCCCTCGAGCTCCCTTATGTTCCTTTGGATGTTTACGGCTATATAATCCAAGACTTCATCGGAAAAATTTACTCCTTTTTCCTGGCTTTTTGTTCTAAGGATAGCGACCCGCGTTTCATAATCGGGGTAGCTTATGTCTCCGATCATCCCTCCTTCGAAGCGCGATCTCAATCTTTCAGCTAAAGCCGGGATGGCCTTGGGTGGTCGGTCGGAAGAAAGAATTATTTGTTTGTTTTCCTCATACAAAGCATTAAAAATATGGAAAAATTCTTCTTGGGTTTTCTCCTTCCCGGCTAGAAATTGGACATCGTCCAAAATCAAAACATCTACGGCCCGATATTTTATTTTGAAACCATCGATATCGTGGTTTTTTATCGACGAAACCACGCCAGTGGTGAATTTTTCAGCTGGGGTGTATTTTACTTTTTTCTGAGGAAAATTTTTAGTTACTGCGTTCCCGACGGATTGTAAAAGATGAGTTTTCCCTAGGCCTACCCCTCCGTAAACAAAAAGAGGGTTGTAAACGAGCCCCGGTTTTTTCGCGGCCGCCCAAGCGGCGGCGTGGGCTAATTCGTTAAAGGGCCCCACAACGAAGCTTTCAAAAGTATATCGAGGATTGAGATTTGTTTCTTTGTCAATTTTAAATTCTTCCAGCATGTCGAGTTGCCCTGCAGTAGTTGTAGAAACGATAGGTTTTTTGAAAATCTTCAGCTCAGATTTCCCCACCACATATTTGGCTTCTTTCACTTCTTTGTCTAAGTTATAAAGGATCTTAAAAATGGTTTTGCCGTATTTGCTTTCCAGCCATTCCTTGGCGAATGAGTTGGGAGTGGAAACGGTTATCTCTCCCTCTTTATAAGAAACGACATTTGTGTCCTTAAACCAGGTGGCGAAATTAGCCTGAGAGATATTCAATTGAATTTGGGCAAGGACTGCTTGCCATAATTCGTCTTTGGTCATCGAAATTTTATTTATAAAATTGGAAATGGAGATGAATCTTCGGTTTCATCAACTTACCGTTTACGTAGGCATTATACCCCGCGAGTCAATTTAAATCAAAATGAGAGGGAAAAGGCTCGGGCTGTTGAAAAGTTGAGGAAAATTTGTTAATATTAATGATATGTCTATCACCTATCTCAAAAAAACAAAAAAAAGAAAGAGATCGCATGGTTTCAGGAAAAGGATGAAGACGACCGGCGGTAAGCGAACTTTGTCTCGGCGAAGAAATAAAAAAAGATGGAAATTGACCGTTTAATTTATGTTGTCCTCCCGGTATCGGCTTCAAAAGAAGAAAGACATTGACAGGGTTTTCAGAAAGGGGAAAAGCTTCAGAGAAGATTCATTGGTTTTGAAAACAACAAAAAACGATTTAGGGTTTTCCCGTTTTGGTTTCGTTGTCTCACAGAAAGTTGCAAAAAAAGCGAGCGTCAGGAACAAAATTAAAAGAAGACTGAGAGAAGCGGTCAAGTTGAAAATAAAACAGCTCGGGGTGGAAGCGGACAATCTTTTCATCGCCCTTCGCGGGATAGAAGGAAGAGACTTCAAGGGCATCGATGAATCAGTGGAGGCGCTTTTCAAAAAGGCAAAAATCTATGCTCAATGAATCAAAGATGGTCAAAAAAACAGCTTTGGCAATAATAAAATTTTATCAAGCTTTCCTTTCCCCCAATTTTGGTTATAACTGTCGCTTCTATCCAAGTTGTTCCAGTTATACCGCGGAGGCGATTAAAAAATACGGGGCGTTGAAAGGGTTTAGCAAAGGTTTTTGGCGGATATTAAGATGTAATCCTTTCAACAAAGGAGGAGTGGATTTGCCATAAATTATGGATTTTTTAATCACAGGGTTCAACACAATTCTATATCAGCCTTTATTCAATACCTTGGTTTTTCTTTACCAATTCCTGCCCGGAAGAGATTTCGGAGTGGCAGTGATAGTCCTGACGATTATAATCAGGATTATTCTCTACCCTTTAATGTTGAAATCCATTAAATCTCAAAAAATGCTTTCTGAACTGCAGCCAAGAATCCAAGAAATCCAGCAAAAATATAAAGACGACAAAGAAAAACAGGCCAAGGAAATGATGCAGCTTTATCAGAAAGAAAAGATTAACCCTCTCGGAGGATGCCTTCCTCTTCTGATCCAATTGCCAATTTTGATCGCTCTTTACAGAGTTTTTTGGCACGGGATGGAACCGGGGGCCATGAGCCATCTTTATAGTTTTGTGCCCAATCCCGGGGAAATTGATCCGACTTTCTTGGGGTTGATAAATTTAGCCGAACCGAGTTTATGGTTGGCTTTTTTGGCTGGTATCGCCCAATTTCTCCAGACAAAAATGCTGATGCCTAAAAACAAACCAGCTCCAAAGGGAGACCAAATGGCTCAATTTTCCGGTATGATGCAGAAGCAGATGCTTTATTTCTTTCCCATTTTCACCGTTCTTATCCTTTGGAAGCTTCCAGCCGCCATCGGGGTTTATTGGCTGGTTACCGCCCTATTTTCCGTTGGCCAGCAATATTTAATTCTTAAGCCGAGAGAGCAAAAAAATGTTCAATGAATTAAAGATTCATTTCACCTCTCATAAATTTTCAATTTATTTTGATGCTTAATCCTGGGGACATAAAAACAATCAAAAAAACGACCGAAGAGTTTTTCCAAAAAACCACTTTTGATGTGGAGGTTGAAGTTCTGCCGGAGAAAGAAGGGAACATCCCCGTCAATCTTGAAACCGAGGAGCCCCAGATCCTGATTGGTGAAGGGGGCCAGACCCTGGCGGAAATCCAGCATTTGCTGAAGGCTATTTTGAAAAGAAAAATTTCAGAACCTTTTTATATCAGTCTTGATATAAATAATTACAAGCAAAAAAAATACGAATATTTGAAGGAACTGGCCCGTTCTACGGCCGACGAAGTCGCCCTTGCCGGAAAAGAAAAAGAGCTGCAATCTATGCCAGCTCACGAGAGAAGAATTATACATTTGGAACTATCTAATCGTCCGGACATTATTACCGAAAGTTTAGGCCAGGAACCGGAAAGAAAGGTGGTTATTCGCCCTAAGTTATAGCCCGCCTTTAGCTTTTTTTATTTTCAAAATTTCTTCAGGGGAAGTGGTAATGATCTGGTCTTCAGCGTAAGAAGCGATGACTTTCATTGAAGCGTGCTTTTGCCCGGCGAAAAAGATTCCTTCCCCTACTTCAGACTCCAGCAATAAATATTTTTCCTCATCAGTCAGGTTGAACGTTTTTTTAACGGTCTCAATGGTGGCCGGGCTTTGTTTCATTAAGAACTGCAAGGAAGAGTTGGTAATAATGGGTTTGCCGTATTCCGACTTCATAAAGTCATTAACGTCCTGGGTTATGGTTGTTACCCCCAGCCAATATTTTCTCGCTCTTTTGCACATGCCGAAAAGAAAAGAGGCACCGTCCTCCGTTCTCATTATCCACCAGGCCTCGTCTATGACGAGGATTCTTTTTTTCATCTCCGAGCGCACTTTGTTCCAGATGTATCTCATGATTATGAACATAGCCGTGGGCCTCAGTTCGTCTTCCATATCTCTTATGCCGAAAACCACAAAGGGTTTTTCCATGGAGATGTTCGTCGGCTGGTTGAAGAACTGGGCGAAAGTTCCCTTGGTGAACTTCCTTATCCTTCTGACCAGGGATTCCGCTCCTTCCATTCCTTCAAGGACTTGTTCGAAATCAGACATCAAAGGAATTTTGTCTTGCCAGACCGAAGGATCGGTTTCCGGGGTGATGTCTCGAGCGGCATAAGTTTCGGTCAGAGCCCGATCGATAATCGCGTCTTCTTCTGGAGATAATCCTCCCAGCATGATTCTTAAAAGTCCGACCATGTTAATAACGTTTGAGCGCAGAACGTCTTCCGGCTTTTCGTCTTTCCTGGGGATGGGTAAGTCAAAGGGGTTAATGTGATTGGGAGAGGCCAGAGACATATTGAAAAACGAACCGTCAACAGCATCGGTCAGGGTTTGGTATTCGTTTTCCGGATCAAGGATTATACATTCCACGCCGAGCATTAAAGACCTTAGAATCTCCAATTTGACGGCGTAGGATTTTCCGGAGCCGGACTTGGCGAATATGACTGAGTTGGCGTTCTCTAAACTGAAACGGTCAAAAAGTATTAAAGAGTTGTTGTGCAGGTTTGTGCCGAATAGAATTCCGTCGTTAGAACTCAAGTCAAAAGAAGTAAAAGGAAAGGTGGAAGACAGGGGCTCTGTATTCATCGGCGTGTGGATTTGCATCTGGTCCAAGCCGTAAGGCGAGGTTGAATTAAACCCTTCTTTTTGCTGGTAAAGAGCGGGCTTGATATAGATTAACCTTGATTCTAGGGTTGCCCTCAAGCTCGTTTCCACTTTCTTTATCTCTTCAAGGCTTTTTCCGTAAACGGTCAGATAGAGCCCGAATTTAAACATTTTTTCTTGGGCGGTTTGCAGTCTATCTCTCAGAGTTTCCAAATCCTGATAAGCCGTTTCCAAAGCAGGATCTCTTACCAGCCCTTTTTCTTCTCTCTCCATGAGTTCGGCTTGGACTTCCGTTACCTTCCTCCTCATTTTTTTTAAAACTTCACCAGTATCAATCGGATGAATGTGGAAACTGATGTCCATGGGCTGGTCGAGGTTGATAATGGGAGAAAGCCAGGCAGTGCTTAAGTATCTTGGATAAGAAAAAATGAAAAAGGACTTGGCGAATCTCTCCCCCAGCCTTATGTGGTCTGGCTTTATTTCAATCAAAGAAGGGGCGATAATGTCTTTCGCCTCTATTGACGGCGCCTCAAAAATTTCTTCTGGCACCTCGGTAGTTTTTTTCTTTTTAAAAAAAGGAAAGATCATAAATTAGATTATCCCGTTATTTCCGGCGGTATTTCCGGGTAATAGCCGACTTCAGCCTCTTCAGGATGATATAAAGCCCAAAAAAGCTCGATTAATTCCAGGTTGTTAAGAAGGGTACATTGCAGTCCGCATCTCCTAAGCCCTAAAGCCACAAAGTCCGCTCTTTGCTGCAATTGTGATTTGGCTCTTTGGAATTGTTCTTCGTCAAAACTGACTTCTTTTTTTGTTCCTATCTTCGGTATTTCTACCAGAGTGAAAGGGATTACAACAAAAAAGGTTTTGGAGAGGATCTGGCGTCCGGCAATCAAGTCGCTGATGAACTTTCTGTATTCGGCTGTCTGAATTTTCATCAGCTCGTTTTCTTGTTTGGCTTCCACTTCTTTCAATTTGTCCAGATACCCGGCGATATTTAAAATGCGGGACTGGAGAAGGATTTCAACGGAAAAGTCCAGTGAGTTTAAAAAATTCTGGAACTGATAAATGATTGCTTGCTGTTCGTCCTCCGACTTTAAAGCAAAATTCAAAGAAGAAACCATCAAAACGGTTCTAAGAGATTTGTTCTTTAAAAGCAAAACATTGTCTCTTATCTTGTCAATTTCCAAAAATTGTTGCGTGGGTGTTTGAACCATGTTATCTTGTTTTGGTTTCTATTTGCGTGTGCAGTTTTTTAAGCCGGCTTTTCTCGGCGATCTTTAAGGGTAATTCCTCCTCCTTTTTTTCCGCTTTTTTTATCTCTGTCTCTCTTTTGTAAATTCTTCTTATCCCTGGTTGTTCTTTTCTCTTCCAGATATAGATTTTCGGCATGGAGCCGAACTTTAAAAGATTGGTTATGACCGAGGTCAGCGGCACTCCGCCTATTTTCAAAAAAGCTAAAGAAGCTCCTACTCCCACCAGGACAACGCTGGCTACCAAGAAAATTGAAAAGGGCGCCGAGAAATAGAGAATGAAACAAAGGACCCCGGCTCCTCCGATAAAGATAAACTGCTTAAAAGTTAAGGGTCCTACGATTTTCGTCTCATGTTCAATAAATTGTGGGACGTTGAACCTCATATTTTATTCGATTGGTTCTTTATAGGCATCTCCCTTCGCCGGCTTTCTTTCGGTTTTTTCTGCGGTCGGTTCTCCAATTCCTTCTTCGGCAAGAATTCCCCCTGTTTTATAAAACTGCTCCAAGGCCGGTTTTACCGGGTAAAAGATAAACCGGTTGATTTCGTGAGCCATTTTCTCTGCGGTATCTTCTTCTATTTTCAATTCTTCTACCAGGGCTTTTTGGAACTCTTCCAGAGGCAATATCCCCAATAATACGTTTCCCACCTGTTTTGCTACCTCAGAAATTGTTTTCTCATTAACATTGTATCTCCCGCAGATATTGCTAATATGCTCTGCCGTTTCTCCGGAGAAGATAGCTTCTTGGAGTTCCTGCGGCAATTTTTCGTAAAGTTTCCAAAATTCTTCTTTTGTGTATTCTTGCGGCATAGTTTTATTTGAATTATTATACTCTTCTTAAATTTTATCACAAACGAAAAATAGCCACAATGACAGGCTATATGTCAATTTGACAAAATAATAGTTTATGATATAGTTAAGAAAGCGAAAAATGGAGGTTTTTGCGAAGAAGATATTTTAAAATTGCATAAGAGGAGGTAAAGACAATGGATTGGGAAAGACCATTTCGTAAAATAGAAGAAAAATTACAAAAAGAAAAAGAAGAAAGAGAGAGAAAAGCAAAGGAGCAAGAAGAAGTTATTCAGAAGATGAAAAGTGCTAGCTCTTGCATTAACTTTAAGGGAGTCCTCGAATCTTTTGTAAAGGTTCTTCCTCTCGGAGCAAGGTGGAGGGAAGACAATCACGGATTACGTTTCGAAATAGATTCAGGGCGCGATGATTGGAGAATCCGTGTTGATATTTGCCTCAAGAGGGTCCCTGAATGGAGCGAGCATTATGCCACCGTGGGGCGATCTTATCAGATTCCTCTCAGGGCCGTTACTGAGAAAAATCTTTATGTCCAAGTGCAAAAAGGATGGAACCTGAGCGATGGTTACAGCGATAAGCTCACTATAAATATTCCTCTCAAAACCATTACTGAAGAGAAATTGGCCAGTGCCCTTGTAGAAGCTTATATGGCGTGAACCATACCACTATGTTAGAAAATAGAAAGGTTTTAAAAAAGGAGGTTATGCAGCCTCCTTTTTCATTTGCCTTTTCCATTTTTACGGTCTTTCTCTTTTTCTTCTTTCTTCCTCTGTAGCTTTAGCTTTTCTGAATTCTTCTTCCGTCCCGGGAGTGATTTTTTCTTTTGGCGCCGCTGGCGCTGTCTCTGTTTCGGGTGGCACCTCAAAGCTAAACCCGGCTTGTTGGCCAGCTTGACTCTCAATATATTTAGCTAAAGCTGGATTTTTTCCTCCTTTGTCGCTGCTATCTTTTAGCCACTCCAGAGGGTTTCTTCCCCCAGAGTCTTTCTTGATTTGGTTCCCTACCGCCTCAATTCCTTTTATTCCATGTTGCGAAATAAAATTGCCCATCTGGCGTCCATCCCAACCTTTGACTATGGCTTTTAGAGTGGGTTCATGCGCTAGTACCTCCTTCGAAATTTGTTTCGCTCTGTCGGGCCTTATTTTTTGCATCATTTGCAGACGTTCTTCTTCCACATTTTTGTCGGTAACAGTACTTATTTGCGCTGGAGTAACTTGATTTTCTGGTATGTCTAATTCGTGTGCTTTAAATGACCTCTTAAGATCTTCGTCAGGAATCAGATGAGGGAACGCAGACTGTATATCTTTGTGCATATCCATTTTTTTCGCTTGAGCATAGGTTTCTGCGACAAGTTTGTCGAACTTATCATCATCTCCATATTCTGTTCTTACTTTATCAATATCATTGCTCTTAATTTTTGCATTAAGATAGCCGATTTTTTCATGGAGTGGCATCTTCCCTTTTAGATGTGAAGCAACGGTGCTTTCCTCCATCTTCTTAGCTTTTTCTTCTGATTGAGCAGCCATAGCTTTTGTGCCCTCTATTGCTCCTGTCCCCAACGCCCGACCCGCCCCTCTTCTTAACGCATACCAAGGAGCCACGGCAGGGGCAGCTAGTTTCCGCCACCCCTCTAACTTGGGAGTTTCAGCTAAGGCGTGTTTTTTTGCAAAATCCTGTATTCTCTGGCTTTTAGCCAGATCTTCTTTTATCTGGGGTGCCGTTTTTTCTTTTAACGATTTGCCGATGGGCTTTAACCCTCTAGCTACAACTGTTCCAGCTATACCTTTCCCAAAATCAATCAATGCTTGAGCGCCGCTCGGTATGAATTTTTTACCGGCAAGAAGTATTACCGCCATATAGATAAATACGACGAAGTAATATACGAGGAATCCTCCCAGTTTGAAGGTGGATACCCCTGGTAGGGGCAGAGCGTCTACGCTCGGAGTCAGCAAGCTCAGTGTTCCAAATCCCAAAACCAAGAAGAAAAGGAAGAAAATTCCTAAAAGAAGCCACTCCAGCAAAGTCTTGAACCATTGGCTCCAAAAGCTTTTGGTTTGAGGCAAAATTAAACAGAGAAAAGCCAGGGGAGCTAAAATCATTAACATCTGGAGAATAAAAACTCTTGCCCCGAACAAAAAGATGAAAAAGAAAAACATTAGAGCCAAAAGCCAGAAGAAGACGGCCTGGATAATCCAAATAATAATATTGGGGAGGATAAAGACGGTGAACAGAGCCGAAAAAAGAATTTGCGCAAGGGCGTTGGCCATGGGGATAGCCCAGGCCGTCGCGAGAGCTACAAACCAGGCGAAAACGGTGGCTATAACGGACTCTCCCGGCGAAATGAGAACTTCCATAACCGTAGAAATAAGAGGGGCTTCGGGCAAAACCGTATTGTAAAGAATTTGAGAAAGGTCAATCAGCATTTGGACGAAAAGAAAACTGAAATTTATCAAAAGAGCCACCAGAATTAATTTCGGCAGAGCCTTTTGGGCCTGGAAGGTTTCTATCTTAAAAATAAAAGCAAAAGCGATAATCAAAAAGATTAAGACTAAAAGCATGTTGGCCAGTCCGGCGCTAAAGTCCCAGCCGGCCCGGGTCATTGGCTCTAAGGCGGTTATCATACTGTCTTGCTGCGAGATAAACTGTTGCAGATATGTGCCGGAAAGGCTTAGAGCGGCAAGCCCAGCCATATACGAAACAAAAATTGCGATTACGGCGGTAAAGACCGGTCCGGTTTTCTCTTCTAGCCCTCCCAGTATTTGGTCGGGAATGTCAAAAAGCCCGAAATCTCCTACGCCGAAAACGGCTAAGGTTGTCCTGGGCGCAAGAAGAACAATAACTGCCAGAATTAGAATTAAATATTTATATCTGCCAAACATATTTTGCATTTAGATTTTTTCCAATTTTATGCACTTTATGTTTATGTCTAAGTCAAAATCTTTTTCAGGATTTTTATCATCCGGGGGAACGTCCGGATAAGTAACAACGCCTGGCTGGAGAGCGAGTGTTCGTTTGTCTCCTGCGCATCCTCCGAGAAAGCCCGTTCTTTCATGCAAAACTAAAGTTCCCATGCATCGATACGGAGAGGCCTCAATCTGAAAAGGGTTTCCGGCTGTTATTTCTAATAGCCCGTCATTATCCCACTCGTCTATTGTTTGACCTACTTTAGATATCGTGGCAGTTTTATCGCCTGCTTTTATGACAACAGAAGAACAATCTTTAACTTTAAATAAATCCGTAAGATTTATCACGCAAATATTGTCTTTACATTCATAATCATCTCCAAAATTATCTTTGCAATATTGTTGAGGGTTTTCTCTTTGTATCGGTGGCTCTTTTTTTTCTCCCGTTTCGGGATCTATTTCGTAGTAAAATTCACAGTTTCCAAGTAGGTCCCCTGGCGCTGGCATAACCAATGGTTTGAAAGTAGTTAACTCTGGATTGATAGTGTACAAGATAAGCCAAGACCCCAAAAGCAAAACCAGCCCTATGCCGGCTGACTGCATTCTTCCTTTGGCTTCTGACATTGAGGTTGGATTTCCGGCAGAAGTTAAAAACTGAAAGCCGGCAATCAATAAGGCGACAAAAGCTGCCAATCCTCCCAAGGCAATTCCCCACTCGTAAAGATATTGGATTAACTGGGGCAGCTCGCTACCTTCGTTGAGCGGCGTTCCCAAAGGCGAGTCCGGCCAGTCAACCTGCAGGGCTAAAGCAGTTGAACTGGTCGTTAAAATTCCTAAAACTATCAAGCAAAAAATGATTTTCTTGTTTTTGATAATCTTCGCCATGTTAAAATATTATACCACTTGTTAATTTATTATAGCAAATGAAAAGGGCCCTTCAAATGGAAGAGCCCTTTTGTCAAGCTAGTCTAAGGGTATATCAAGGTACCCATGCATAAACTTGAATTGAATATTTGGAAGGTTCGGTGATTTCGATCTTCCTCATTGTATTCAGATTCATTATGTAGAGATACCAATCTCCCCATTGATCTTTATCTGTATCAACAAGCCATTCCTCGTCAGGGGAAAATAGTGTTGTCCTGGGATTGTCGTAATGGATCTCTGTTTTCTCTATCGTTTTCAGGATTACAACGAATGTAGCCCTTTCACCCAATATTGGATTACTAACAGCCATAATCTTTTTTTCACCCACGAACAGATCTTCCATGTCTGAGATAACCATTTCGTGGTTATTGCCATCTAAGTCGGAGACCCAGAGACTGGGGTAGATATTGGAGGGCTGCGTTTGATAGAGTATTTTTTCGGACGTTACATTAACGAATTTGAATTGTTTATTGATAGAAGCGGGTATTATTCTCGTTTTGTCCGTTCCATCAGGATTTATTGAAACAAGATTACCTTGCGGCTTCTCCATATAAAATATTTTCTTTCCATCAGCCGACCAACGCACAGGCATAGAGGACATAACCGCTTCAAGTTTGAGTTCATCTCCCTCAATGGTTCTAATTCGCCAACCTTCTTCACCGTATTGGATCAGGATTTTGCTACTATCAGGAGACCATTGGTAATCGGCCTTGGAGTATGTGGGATAATCCATCACCTCTTCTCTCTCTCCGGTATCGGTATTAAACAATACGAATCTTCCCTTATTAAGGGCTGATCGGCCCGTGACATAACTGACTATCTTACTATCAGGAGACCAGCAAACCTTTCGCGCTCCTCTGGCGCTGGATTCCATCTTGGTCTTTCCAGTTCCGTCGATGTTCACGAGATATAAGTCATACCATACCTCATGCTTATAAGGTGGCATGGCCTGGTAAGTTATCTGATAAACGACCTTTCTCCCATCTGGTGATGGGGTTATGTCAGAGATTTTGGTTACAGTATTGACACTTTTCTTCAATGTCGGGTCGTCCATCTTGACTTCTCGTCCGCCTCTTTCGATCTCTATCTCATTTGTTCCATCGGCATTTATGATGTAAAGGTTGTAAAAATTCTCTTGTCGCTCAAATATGA
>Ga0265594_1000587_pt1 | contig 29684 bp, 35 predicted proteins | sample saktaG_11_FD_190147 | JGI IMG/M metagenome (GOLD analysis project Ga0265594, IMG submission 190147) | Saline water microbial communities from Sakinaw Lake, British Columbia, Canada - sak_2011_5_24_80m | ecosystem: Environmental > Aquatic > Non-marine Saline and Alkaline > Saline ... | reverse complement strand
ATAGTTATATAAAAGGGCTGGATTGTTTATTTACGGCAAACCCTGAATCTGAGAATCCGGTAGTTTTGAAAGATTATGAAAACAGGGGAGTTGCTTTTAGACTTTTCAGGAAGGGCACTCAAGGAACTACGGAGTTCTACATGTGGTATAATTTCTCAAAAGGTGATCATTTTTATTCGTATGATCGGAATGGAGGAGGAACGTCACTTGAAGGCTATCGTTTTGAAGGCTCAATCGGAAATATAGCAACGTCAAGGCTGTCAAAAACTAAAGAACTTTATCGATGGCATAACCCGGTGAAGGGAGCCCACTTTTATTCTACTGATTTAAAATGGAAAGGACAAACTGACAAAGGATATAAATATGATGGAATCGCCGGTTATGTCAGGTGAAACCGCTGCGATTTTGTTTTCTGATTAGAGTCTTTATTCACAACAGCTGCGTTTTTTGCGCAGATGTTGGCGGAAAATAAATTCGAAATCCGAAGTACGAAATTCGAAACAATATCAAAATCTTAAACTCGAATGTCCAAAACTGTTTCGAAAATTTGTTATTTGATATTCGGATTTGTTTCGTGTTTCGATATTCGAATTTCGAATTTCGGATTTGCCGCCTTAGATACATAAAAGGCTCACGCCTAAATTCCTTATTCGGAGTTTACCCGTAGGAGTTTTACCCCTTATTGGGAGTTTTAGATACATAAAAGGCTCACGCCTAAATTCCTTATTCGGAGTTTACCCGTAAGGGTTTTACCCCTTATTTGGAGTTTACCCGTAAGGGTTTTACCGTGATTTTCGGAGGTATATGATAATATCATGGAGAAAAAGCTGGGTGAGGATCACCGTCCCTGGGGTTATTATAAGGTTCTAGCAGATGAACCGGATCATAAAGTAAAACGTATTGTTGTGTATCCGGGGAAGCGCCTCAGTCTTCAACGGCACCGTCATCGAGATGAACACTGGTATATTGTCAATGGAAGAGCCGTTGTAACCCGCGATGCTGAGGAATTAAACCTCGGGAAGGGTCAGTCTGTCGATATCCCGCGGGGCGCTTTGCACCGGATTATGAACCCGGAAGATTATAATATGGCTTTTATAGAGGTGCAAACCGGTGATTATTTCGGTGAAGACGATATTGAGCGGATAGAAGATGATTTTGGACGAGTGTAATGATTATGACTTGACAAATAAGACTAAAGGCGTTAGAAAATCAACCTTTTAAATGACGCATTCTATGCTTTATTGTGCGCCTGTAGCTCAGCTGGATAGAGCAACGGACTTCTAATCCGTAGGTCGAAGGTTCGAATCCTTCCAGGCGTGCCAGAAATATAAAGGGGTTGCGAGAGATTCACAACCCCTTTATATAGTGAATGACAATGCTGTGCTACCATCTTGAGACCTAGGGCGGATCTGGCCAATTTAACCGTGCAGAGGGATTTTTTACGAATAAAGGGCGATAGGGGCTTCGTTGGTCGGTTGTCTATACAATTGTATGTAAATTTTCTGTGACGGGTAAAATGACGCCTATAGGCGTCAAAACTTTGATAGTATCGGTGGAATGTTGCCCATGGGCAACATTTAAAGTACTTGACTTTTGTAACCGATATAATTTACATAAAAATCAAGCGATCCATGGGAAAGGGGGAACCTGGAGAGCATGAAAGCAAAAACATTGGTATCGAAAAAAGACAGCAAAAAGTATTCAGGTCGTTACGTGGCCACAGCATCTTTCGAGGATGCCACGGTTATCACTTCCGGTAAGGATCCTGCGAGGGTCCACGCGACGGCAAAAAAACGGGGCGCTAAAGATCCTGTCGTGTTTTACATTCCTCAAAAAGATATGGTCCACATTTACTAATGCCTATCCAAGATTGTCCCTTTACTGAATGCGATGGGGGTGTTTATAGGCCCATTCTTCCAATTCGGATTATAAATCCTCATTCCGGCAAGAATTTTTTATCATACGGTATTATAGATACCGGGGCGGATGAGTGTGCCGTTCCGGCCACATTCGCACCTGTGCTTGGCCATGATTTATTGGCAGGCATTCCCAAAAATGTTTCAACGGGAAACGGCATTACAAACGCATACTCACATACAACAATATTTGAGATTTATGATCCGGGAACCCATGAGATCGCATACACGATTGTAGATACACCGGTGGATTTTATGCCCAACCTGCCCGTTGTGCTCCTGGGTGTTAGAAACTTCTTGAGTAATTTTATCTTAAGGATAGATTATCCAAATAAAATCTTTTCGATAAGGTATCCCGATTAATTCTTTCTTGGCCAAACGGATCACCATCCAACAAAACAGCTTATATAAACAGGAAAAAACTTCTTCAGAGTCGTTCCACAAAGATGTTGTCATAAACTCGACCACGACCATCCATGCTGATTTTGATTCCGTTTAGCCGACGAATCCGCTTCGGATTGATCTGGTGACCCTGCCGTCTAAGCCAGGCGGTCATCTTGGGGACCCCGTAAAAGGATGTTTGGGTATATTGCTCATCCGGCAGGTTCATCAGCATGACGTTGTAGCTGTCATCCCTGTGTTATTTTTTTCTGTTTCGTACTTGAATGGAAGAACTCCTTGTGGCATAATCGTTTCACCCTGTTAAATAGGGTTCCCTTGGGAAATTTAACAGGGTGAACCTCGTTAATGATAGTTTTTGTTGTTTAAAAATACTCTATCACCCTGTTATTACAGAATCAACGAGGGGTTTTAATTTTTTTGATGGTGAGTGCCAAGCGAAAACTCATAAGTGCTTGATTTTATGTGATGCGATCTGGTATTTTAGGTGAAAATGAACTGATATGAGCCTACAGATCCCAAACGCAAGTTATATAAAATTGGAGAATAGATGTCCAAAATATTAGTTATTGATGATGACAAGAAAAACTTAAAGCTCATTTCCGTATTATTAAAAAATCTTATTTTTGACAGTGAAGTAATAACAGCACAATCAGGATCTGAAGGTATAGAAAAGGCAGGGACAGAGCTTCCCGACATTATTATCCTCGACGTCGTAATGCCGGAAATGGATGGATTTGAAGTCTGTGAAAGACTCAAACACGAGGAAAAAACAAAACATATTCCCGTCATCATGGTAACGGCAGTTAAGGCGGAGCAGGAAAATCGTATCAGAGGGATAGAAGCAGGCGCTGACATTTTCCTGTCAAGCCCCATTGACAGGGCTGAACTTGCGGCACAGATTAATATTGCCTTGCGTATAAAACAAGCGGAAGACCAACTTGGAAAAAATAAAGTTTTATTGGAAAAGCTGGCCGACGAGAGGACAGAACAGCTCAGAGAATCAGAAAAGAGATATCGGAGCGTTTTTGAAAATACCGGAACTGCCATCGTGATTATTGAAGATGATTCAAAAATTTCAATGGCAAATGCAGAATTTGAAAAATTGAGCGGCTATTCTAAAAAAGAAATCGAAGGTGAAAAAAGCTGGGCAGAATTTGTTGTCCGGAAAGATCTGAAAAAGATAAGAAAGGCTTATGTCCGGAGTAAAGAAGGTGGCAAAAGTTTGGCTCAAGGAGATGATTTTCGCCTTATTGATAAACAGGGCAATGTAAAACATGTATTGCTAAAGATTGCGACTATTCCCGGAACAGAAAAAACCATTGCCTCACTGCAGGATATAACGTTGCGCAAGGAAGCGGAGGAATGGTTAATCCATGAACGTTACAAGATTGATCTTATTATGGAGACCAGCCCGGCCGGGATAATGGTGGTGAATCCCGCGGGGCATATCGTTTTTGTAAATAATCGTTCTGGAGAGATACTGGGTCTGCCAAAGGAAGAATTTACTCATCTTTCACATGATTCTCCGAAAATCCGCTTTACTGACACCGGTGGTGAACCGGTTCCCGATGAACAATTACCATTTATGCGGGTGATGGATGCCGGCAAGGCGGTTTATGGCATGCATTATGCCTTCCATCGACCTGATGGACAGCGAGTATTTCTTTCGATTAGCGGAGCTTCTTTCCCGGAGGAATCCGGTAAGACAGGAGGGGCAGTGTTAACACTTGGAGATATTACCGAGCATAAACTGTCGATGAAAGAACTAAAAATACGAAATGACGCCATTTCTTCGTCCATTAATGCCATTGCCTTTACTGACCTCGATGGAAACATTACCTATGTGAATCCTTCTTCCTGTGAAATGTGGGGGTATGATAGCGAAAAAGAAGTGCTGGGGAAGTCTTATTTTAAATTCTGGCATAAGGAAGTGAATATCAGAAAGATAGTAAATTCACTGCAGCGCGATGAAAACTGGAAAGGAGAACTGGTTGCCATGAGGAAAGACGGTTCATTATTTGATGTCCATCTTTCAACAAGCATGGTTAGAGACGAGTGCGGAAAACCAATCTGTATAATGGGCTCATTTGTAGACATCTCCGAGATGGTCAAAATGCAAAAAGCTCTTGCGCACTCCGAGAAACTCTCCGCTCTGGGACAGCTTTCTGCAAGGCTGTCCCACGAACTGAGGAATCCTCTGGCAGTAATCAGTTTATGCGCCCAGTTCTGTCTGGATACTTTGAATCTTTCACGGAAGCTTGAAGAAAATTTTCAGATGATTTACAAGAGTAGTCAAAGGGCGAGTAAACTCATAGATGATCTATTAGATTTTGCCAGGCCTTCTGAGAAATGATCCGTAGTCCCGTGAACGTCAATGAAGTGGTGACCAGGATGTGGCAGATAGCAAAACTCGAAGCACATCCCTTTCAAGTTGTTCTGGACTCCCGTTTGGGGAAAAAACTGCCGGAGATCATGGGAGACCCTGGAAAACTGGGACAGGTCTTTCTAAATCTTTTCAAGAACGCCATTCAGGCTACCCCGAATGAGGGAAAAATCACTGTCCGTACCAGAGTTCTTGATTCAAAGGATTTAATAGAAGTAGAAATTATTGATAATGGCCCCGGTGTTCCGGAAGAATATCGTCAAAAAATATTTGATCCTTTCTTTACCACCAGGGACAGCGGCACAGGCCTGGGGTTGAGCATTTCCCACACAATAATTAAGCAACACAGAGGAAGTATTACCGTTGATTGCGAAGGCAATAGTGGAACCAAAGTTTCCGTGAGACTACCTGCAGATTAAATTAGAGAGAGGGGGGGGGATGACTGAAAGTATTCAAACACCATCAGAGGCAAAAATCCTTGTTGTCGATGACGATCAGGATTTCCGATGGGCAATAGGCAACGTTCTGACGACGTCCGGATATAAGGTGCTTGAGGCTGAAAACGGAAAAGCCACCCTGGAAATCCTGAAAAAAGAAGTTCCGAGCCTGATTTTACTGGATTATCGAATGCCCGGAGAGACAGGACTTCAGGTTGCGGCAAAGATAAAAAAAGAATTTTCACAAGTGCCTGTTATCATGGTTACTGCGTACGCAGACGTAAAGTCCGCAGTTGAGGCCTTGAAGATGGGCGTATATGACTATATTGCGAAACCAGTCGATAACAATGATCTTATCTTTACAATCAAACGGGCAATAGAAAAACAGGAACTTGCCCGGGAAGTCGAACATTTAAGAAAAGTCTTAAAAGAGCGAGACTCTCTTTATAAATTGATGGGAAATAGCAAACAGATCGACCAACTGGTCAACCTGGTAAAGAAGGTGGCTCCCACCCCGTATAGTGTCTTGATAGAAGGAGAAAGTGGTACAGGTAAGGAACTCGTGGCCCGGGCTATTCACGATTTCAGTAAGGTAAGTGAAGGACCGTTTGTCGCTGTAGACTGCGGCGCAATTCCTGAAACCCTGATAGAGAGTGAACTGTTCGGCTATATGAAGGGGGCGTTTACGGGCGCCCACGCAAACAAACCGGGTCAGTTCGAGCTGGCCGAAGGAGGCACAATATTTCTGGATGAGGTTGGAAATCTTTCCTATCCTGCCCAGCAAAAGCTTCTTCGCATCATGCAGGAAAGACATGTACAGAGATTGGGTGCAAAAAAACCCATTCCTATTGAGGTTAGAGTTGTTGCGGCAACCAATACATCCCTGGAAGAGGACATAGAAAAGGGCAGATTCCGCTCCGATTTATACTATCGATTGAATGAATTTTCCATGAAAGTACCTCCTCTGAGGGAACGAAAAGATGATATCCCATACTTAGCGAAAAAATTCATGGATGAAGCTGTTTTAGAGCTCAAGAAGAATTATCCCGGGTTTTCTAAAGAGGCCTATGAGGATTTAATTTCCTATCACTGGCCGGGAAACGTCCGTGAATTGAGAAATATAATCCGCCAGGCGGCCCTTCTCTGCGAGGAGACTGGTACTATAAACCTCGAGCATTTGATGTTTGACATTGATAATATGCGAAGCCAGTCGGAATCGGAAATAGCCCCCGATATTCTCCCCGATATATACAAAGATGAAGGATCGTTGAAAGAAGTGCTCAAACACTACACCGATCAACTTGAAAAGAAAATAATGAAACGGACTTTAGAAGAATCAAAAGGAAACAAGAGCAAGGCGGCCCGCAAACTGCGCATCGATTACAAAACCCTCCTCAGAAAAATTAAAGCCCATCAGATAGATTAGTAGATAGATTAGTAGTCAAAAGGGGACAGATTTCAAATCTGTCCCCTTTTGACTACCCACCAAACTATGGCATCAGTGCCACAATTGGGGCGCCGATGCCAGACCATCAAGACTCCTTCCGTTCTCACTCTGAAAATATATTCTTAAGATAATCAATTAATTCAGTATGATGAAAAGAATGCATTGCTGGCATGCTGTGTGCAATATCACATTGTGAGTGTGAAATAATTCACAGCAAACGGGGGCATGGTAGTGGAAGTTACGCCCGCTGAAATTCTTATAGCGGAAGTTATCGCCGTATCAGCCTGCAATGATGTTCGTGAAGGTTTTCATAAAATCCATAATGAAAGGAGGTGAAAAGTATGGCAGTCGAGAAAGCTATTGCATCTTCAAGCTTGGTCGAGGTGATTGACAGGATCCTTGATAAGGGTGTTGTCGTCGATGCGTGGGTCAGGGTATCTCTTGTAGGCATCGAGCTGCTCGCCATTGAGGCGAGAGTAACGGTAGCCGGTGTTGAGACCTTCCTGAAATATGCCGAGGCAATTGGTCTTACCGCTACAGCTTAGTAAATTGTTGTTAAAACTGAAGGGAGATTGGCAGATATCCTTGAGAATGTGGAGGCGCACGAAATGCCCCTCTGCCAAGAGGAAAACAGCTAATTATTAGGGTCCCGAGCATATCTGACATCTCTTCAAGTTACTCAGGAGAACCGCAAGTAAACCTGACAATACTCCCTTCCAAGTTTATTGTCCGGCTTATTTGCGGTTTTTTACATTAAGAGGTGAAAAGATGACGGTTGGAAATGATTTAAGGGTACTGGCAAACAGCATTATCGATTCATATGAAATGCGTGTGAAGACAGTCGGCGCTTTGATGAATCAGGCCAATCAACTATTGAGAAGTTTCCAATTGGAAATCGAAGACATGATGGCCAGTCTCAGGAATAACCTTGCAAAATTTGAAAGCCTGAGAAACAAGGACTTCGACAGCATGATGCGCAGTGTGATTGAGCTCTGCCAACGAACTGAAGAAGAGGCAGAAGAAAACCTCAAACGCTTCCAGGTGGAAGAGGAAGAAATGATCAGCCGGCTGAGGAACATCGTTCTTAGCGGAAGCCGCTCAAATTTGGAAGATATCAAAACGATAAGAGAAGATATCCTGAAACGGCAGAAAGAGCGGGAGAAGGCCATCATCAGGGCGCTCAAACGCTTCCAGATCGAGCAGGAAGATATTAGAATCGCTCTTAAGAATCTTTTATCAAAGGGGGAAAATGTAAGGATAAAAGATTTGAAGATTATGCTCAAATCATTAAGTGTGCAGCAAAGCGATCGCGATGCAGAGATGGTCAGCATGCTGGAAGGTTTTGAAGTCGCAAGAGAAAAGATTCAAACCCAGTGGCAGGCGGTATCAAGGGCAAGTAATTAGTGTTCAGTGATCAGTTTACAGTGGTCAGATGGCCATTGTGAATTTTGAGTTTATGCCAATCTGCAAGAGAAAGTTCGTATTCACTTCAGATTCGCCAAGAGTAACCTTCAAGGCATCCTTAGGGATATAGAGGTGTGAGCCAGCCCCTCTGTTAGTACATTTCAAGTATGTCTTTAAAACATTAATAATGGAGGAGAAAACATGGCAAATGCAGACGATTTGAAAAGATTGGCTGAAGAAATGGCCGGTGCCTATGAGGAAAGGGTTAGGGTTATATCTGATGCCAAGCAGGCAACGGCTGACATCAAGAAGGAAACAGGACATTTATTAAATGACTTTGGCAAAGTACACGCGGCAATGTCTAAGGAACTGAAGGTCGATCTGGCCAGGTTCAAATCGGATCTGGATGCGGCGGAAGGTGAACGCAAGAAGACGGATCAGGCTGAAGTGAAACAGCGAAGTGTCGACATTGAAAATCTTTTGAGTGATTTTGACAGTGCTCACCAAGAGATGACCGATGAAATGAGGGCCGAGCTGGCCAGGTTCAAATCAGATCTGGATGCAGCAGAAGGTGAACGCAAGAAAGATGATCAGGCCGAGATTTCAGAGAGAAAAGATTATATTATGGATCTTAAGGATAAAGCCAGAGAACTTATCGATGAGTTTGATAAGGCACATGGCGATATGGCGCAAACATTGCGTGCCGAGCTGGCCAGGTTCAAATCTGACCTGGATGCCTCAGAGCATGAACGCAAGAAGACGGATCAGGCTGAAGTGAGCCAGCGAAGTGTCGATATTGAGAATCTTCTGAGCGATTTTGACACTGCTCACCAGGAGATGGCTGATAACCTGCGTGCCGAGCTGGCCAGGTTCAAGACTGATCTGGATGCCTCTGAGGATGAACGTAAGAAGAGAGACCAAGGCGAGACAAGGGAAACGGCCGAAGCATGGAGGAACCTTTTGTCTGCCATGCAGGCCGCGAGAGGGCGCACGGTTGCTGCTGTACCAGCCGAGGTAGAAGCAAAGGTAGAAGTGAAAACCGTCGAAGAGGCCATTGAGGAGGCCGTTGAAGAGGAGGAGGAAGTAGAAGAGGCAACCGCGGAAGTTGAGGAAGAGGAAATAACAGAAGAAGAAGCTGAAGAAGACCTGGGGGGGAGGATCCTGGATCTTCTCGAAGACAGCTCTGAAGGTCTGAAGATGACCCAGATTGCAGACATGCTTGGCATTGAAAGCTGGCGAACTCTGATTCCCGTTATACGGGAGCTTCTCGACGACGAAGAGATAAGAAAAGAAGGCACATTATATTTTCCATCCGAATAAAACCTGATGGTAAGGCACTGCTTGAAAACCTTACTTGAATAGATTAGCTCAAAAAGGAGGAAAATATAATGGGTGTCAAGATTATTAAGAAGGAAGGCGACAAGATTACCCTGAAGTGTTCCTTCTGTAAGGGAACAGGAGTCGATCCGTTTGAACTCCTGTCCGAATTGTCCGTCTGTCAGGTCTGTGCCGGCCGGGGAGAGGTGACCATACCGGAACCTGCCATTGAGTGTGTATACTGCGGCGGTACCGGGATCCACCGTCACCGGCGCCTGACCTGCATTGTCTGTGGCGGAAAGGGTATGGTGGGGATAAAGGAGCCGGTTGAAACGTGTCCCAAGTGTAATGGGAAAGGTGTTGTAAAAGGGTACTATCTCCCATGCCTGAAATGCAGTGGCAAGGGAGTTGTTTTTAAAAAGTAGGCGGAATGTGGTGTGCGGCAGGCAGAATGCAGTGGATAGTGGGCGGAGGGGAAAAGATGTTCGAGGTCTATGATCCACTAACAACTGCCCACTGATCACTGCCTACCGCAATCAATTTAAAAGGAGGATTGATTATATGGCGATAGATGAGATTACAACCGTATTGGAGCCGAGTCCCTTGCCCAATTTCGTAGAAACCCCGTATGTCAGGGATGTTACCGAGAGATCACTGGCCTATATAGCTGCCGGTTTTCCTCTCCATCTCCGGGGAATTTCAGGAACGGGCAAGACCACCATGGCCATGCACGTGGCCAGTAAAATAGGCAGGCCGGTGGTTATGATCCACGGGGATGAAGAATTCTCCACGTCGGACCTTGTAGGCGGTGAATACGGCTATCGAATCCGCAAGGTGGTAGATAACTTTATACACTCCGTTCTCAAGACCGAGGAGGATATGAGGAAAAAATGGGTGGACAACCGTCTGACCGTGGCCTGCAAGTATGGATTCACCCTTATTTACGATGAGTTTACACGTTCCAGGCCTGAGGCCAATAATGTACTTCTATCCGTTCTTCAGGAAAAGATGCTCGACCTGCCGACGGCACGTGAGGGAGATTCCAACTACCTGCGGGTTGACCCGGACTTTACGGCAATCTTTACCAGTAATCCAGAGGAATACGCCGGTGTGCACCGCAGCCAGGACGCCCTGCGAGACAGAATGATCACACTCGACCTGGATCATTTTGACGAAGAGACTGAGGTGAATATAACAGAAGCAAAATCAGGTCTTGTCAATGGAGGTGCTTCCAAAATTGTCAAGGTTGTGAGAGGCTTGAGGGATTCCGATTCTTGTGAATTTGCCCCTACCATAAGGGGTTGTTTGATGATCGCGAAAACCCTTCAGGTTCGCAACGCCTCGGTCGACAAAAATGATGAAATTTTCAGGCAGACCTGTATGGACATCCTGGCCTCGGAGACAAGCCGCATCGGCAGCAAGACCAATCAGGATAGAGTCAAGGAAATCATTGCGGAGTTGATTGATCAGCACTGCTAATTAAGGACGGAATCAGGAAAGGTGGAGATATCGATGAGGAAAAAACCACGTTCGGTTTCGGATATTAATACTGCGGTCAGTGCCAAACTAAGATCCAGGCCCAGGTTAAAAAGAGCCGAATTTTTAGACATGTTTATCCTGGAAAAAAACAAGGTACGTCTGGAACAGGAAAGAGAAAATCTGAGCAAGAGAGTATCGCAGATAGAAAAAGACATCTCTGTTCTTGATGGTGAGATTGAAATATTGAATTCTATTGTAGCAGAAAGCAAAGATAAAGATGTTATTGTGGATACAGGAAAGCATGAAAAAAAACAAATGCCTCCAAAACCTATGACTATGATGAAAATCGATTATTAGTGCATGAACAGACGGAGGGCTGATAGATGGCCAAGGAAGGAAAATACGTTTACTGCATAGTTGAGAGCAATGAAGGGCGAAATTTCGGCCCCATGGGCATCGGCGGGCGTGGGGATATCGTTTCAACCATAGGCTATAAAGATATCAGTGCTGTCATCAGCAGTTCTTCCATGACGAAGTATGTTATCAACCGTGAGAATATGATGACCCATGAAAAGGTGATTGAGGAGGTAATGAAGGATTATACTGTGCTGCCGGTTCGGTTCTGCACCATTGCCGCAAGCGCAGAGGAAGTGCGGACACTCCTCAGAAGGCGATATGCGGAATTCAAGGGTCTTCTTAAAGACATGGACAACAAGGTTGAAATGGGGCTGCGAGGAATTTGGAAAGATATGAACCGGATCTTCAGTGAAATAGCAGAGGATAATCAGGGGATCAGAAAGCTCAAAAAGAAGGCTGAGAGTAAGCCGGGCAAGTCCGACAGTACATCCACAGTTTCTCTCGGCAGGGCGGTAAAAAAAGCTTTGGATGAAAAAAGGGACGATGAAAGCGGAAAGATACTGAATAGATTTAAACGGTCGGCTATTGACGTACGGACAAATGATCTGTTCGGGGACAGCATGTTCTTAAACGCCGTTTTTCTGATAGATAGAACCCGGGAAAAAGAATTCGATTTTCTGGTTAAGGATCTGGCGGAAGAGTATGGGGAGCGGGCAACATTCAAATATGTCGGTCCGGCGCCACCATTCAATTTTGTTAATATTGTGGTGAAATGGTGAAAACAGTGGGCGGTGGGCGGTAGGTAGTGGGCGGTGGGCGGTGGGCAGCACGCAGCCAGTTGGTATCGGAAACCGCATTCTGCATTCTACATTCTGCATACATAAGGTAAGGAGACAGGAATAATGAATGAAAAAAATAAGAGAAAAGACAAAGCTGCAAAAGACGAGGGCCCAGACATTGATTTCGGTCTTGGTGGTCTTTTCAAGGGGCTTACTAATTTGATCGATGCCGCCACCAAGTTGGCTGAAAAGGGTGAAGAGCTTTCCAAGACGGGAGAGATCAACTTTGAAGGTCTGGACAAGATCAAGGGACTTAAAGATCTGAAAGGCGTCTATGGGGTAAGGGTCCGCACTATGGCGGACGGCAGACCTTCCGTCCAGTCCTTCGGGAACATCAAAAAAACTCCCCAAGGTCCCGTTGTCGAGGAAGTACGTGAACCCATCGTGGATGTGTTTGATGAAAAGACCGGGATAAACATAATCGCGGAGATGCCCGGTATCGAAGAAAAGGACATCAATATCGAAATCAAAGGGGATATCCTTAATATAAGCGCTGAGAGCAAAGACAAGAAATATCAGAAAGAGGTTCTCCTTTCCCGTCCGGCAAAGGCTGAAGATATGACATGGTCATACAAAAATGGAATGCTGGAAATCAACATAGTGGGCAGAGGCCAGTAGCGTGGGGTCTCTGTGCCCCACATGCAGGATAGTTAGTGGGTAGTGGTCAGGGGTAAGTTGTATGACAGGCAAGAAAAAAATTAAAGAAGACAGATCGCTTACACTGAAGGTTGCCGAGGCTTTATCGAAGGATGTGGGCAGGGGTATTATCCGTTTTGATCCTGCCGACTTTAAAAAGCTCGGCGTCGAAGTGGGAGACATTATTTCTATCAGCGGCAAAAGAGAAACTGTATCCAAAGTCATGCCTGCCTACATGGAAGATCGGGGCAAGGCTCTGGTCCGGCTGGATGGAATCACGAGAGAAAACGCTAAGACAGGCATAGACGAGAAGGTCACGGTAAAAAAGACAGATTTTAGCCCGGCACAAAAAATCGTTGTTGCACCGTTGACCCTGATGCGTTCTCACGATGCCCGCTACATAGGGAGCCTGCTTGAGGGACTGCCCCTGATGAAGGGCGACACTGTGAGGGCAAGGCTCTTTGGAACAAGGACCCAGGATTTTGAGATTGTGTCAACCTCGCCGGAAGGGGTGGTGCTGATTCATCCCAAAACCGTAATAAATATTCAGGGCCAAAAAGAAGCAGGGGAGGGTGTCAAAAGCGGCAGGATTTCATACGAAGACATCGGGGGACTGGGCAAGCAAATAAGACGTATTCGGGAAATGATAGAGCTTCCCTTGAAATATCCCCAGGTTTTTGAAAGGCTGGGGATTGACCCTCCCAAGGGGGTACTTTTACACGGCCCTCCGGGATGCGGAAAGACACTTATTGCCCGGGCGGTGGCCAATGAGACAGATGCCCATATCACGCATCTCAGCGGGCCGGAAATAATGCACAAATTCTACGGCGAAAGCGAGGCAAATCTGAGACGGATATTTGAGCAGGCAACGTCCCACGCGCCCAGCATAATATTTCTTGACGAGATCGACGCTATTGCCCCCAAACGCGAGGAAATGGGGGGTGAAAAACAGGTAGAAAAGCGGGTGGTGGCCCAGCTCCTGGCCCTGATGGATGGCCTTGCTTCAAGGGGTGAGGTAATCGTTATCGGAGCCACAAATATTCCAAATGCCCTTGATCCCGCACTGAGGAGACCGGGGCGATTTGACCGCGAGATAGAAATAGGTATCCCTGACAAGAACGGCCGGCTGGAAATTCTCAATGTACACACGAGAGGCATGCCACTGGCCGAAGATGTTGATCTTGTCCGCATATCCGAGATAACTCACGGTTTTGTAGGGGCCGATCTGCAGGCCCTTTCTCGTGAAGCGGCCATGGTTACCTTGAGAAAAATCTTTCCGGTCATTGATTTTGAGATGGAAGAGATTCCTTACGATACACTGATGGAGCTTCAGGTCACCATGGACGATTTCATGGAGGCCTTAAAGGAAGTAGAGCCTTCTGCCATAAGAGAGGTTTTTACAGAGATTCCGGATGTAAAGTGGGACGATGTCGGCGGCCTTGATGAGATAAAAACCGTATTAAAGGAAACTATCGAATGGCCTCTTAAATACGGCAAGTTGTTTGAGCACGCGAAGACTATCCCGTCGAAAGGTATATTGCTCCACGGTTCTCCCGGAACCGGCAAAACCCTGCTTGCAAAGGCAGTGGCTTCAGAATCGGAAACAAATTTCATATCCGTCAAGGGACCGGAACTCCTTTCAAAGTGGGTAGGGGAGAGTGAGAAGGGAATACGCGAGATTTTCAAGAAGGCCAGGCAGGCATCACCGTGTATCATATTTTTCGATGAAATAGACAGTGTCGCGCCGATGCGGGGATCGGACGCGGCATCCCATGTGGTCGATCGCGTTATCAGTCAGTTCCTGACCGAGCTTGACGGGATTGAGGAACTGAAAGGGATTGTCGTTCTGGCGGCCACGAACAGGCTGGATATCGTTGATCCTGCCCTGCTCAGAGCCGGGAGGTTTGATTTTCTCCTGGAGCTTCCAGTCCCCGATAAAAAGACAAGGCTGGAAATATTCAAAGTTCATACGAAGGGGAAACCTCTGGCCTCCGATGTTAATATTGATGCCCTGGCCGGTGAGTCGGAGGGTATCGTGGGAGCGGACATAGAATCGGTATGCAGGAAGGCCTCCATGTTGGCTATAAGAGAATTTATAGAATCGGGAAATGAAGATTACTCTAAATTCATGATTTCAGACAGTCATTTTAAAAAGGCATTGTCGATAGTCATTGATCAGAGGGCAGTGAGCGGTGGACAGTGAAAAACTCTAACAAATACCCCCCCCTGACAACTGATCGCTGCTTACTGACTACTGACTTATGGAGGGAAAATATGGACTGCTACTTTTTTTCGGTAGAAAAATGGTAGCTGTCCCATTTTTCCTAATCCCTGAATCACGGAGGGAAAAGCATGAGTGGTAAAAGAATCTATATCTATGGATTTATCAATATAAATGAGGATAAAAAGTTTGATTACGTCGGTATTGACGGGGGAGAAGTTTACACACAACCTTATCAGGATATTGCCGCCGTAGTTAGTAATTCCCCATCTATACAATTTGATTCCCTGCCGAAAGAAACACTCCTCCTCCATCTGGCCGTTTACCAGGCCGTTATCGAAAGGATCATGAAAAACCATTACATCATCCCGATGAAGTTCGGGACCGCAGTACAAGGAGAAGAGGAAATCAAGAGGATCCTGAAGAAGGGTTATGATCAGATCAAAACAAGCATCACGGCTATGGAAGACAAGATAGAGCTTGATGTGGTGGCCATGTGGAGTAATCTGGATGCAGTCTTAAAGGCAATTGGAGAAGAGGAAGAAGTAAAAAAACTTAAGGCAGAAGCAGAGTCAAAGCCCCCTGACCAGAGACTCGAGGCCGGAATAAACCTGGGAAAGATGGTTAAGGCATCTATTAACAGGAAAAGAGAGAAATATGCTTTCGAAATGTTGGATGTCTTGAAAAAGGAATCAGAAACCCACCGCGCCCATGATGTTATGGATGACTCCATGATAATGAATGTCGCTTTTTTGATCAATAAAGATAGCAAAGAAGCATTTGAGTCGAAGATAGATCGGCTGGATGAAAAATATCAGGACGAAATAAATTTTAGAATAGTGGGTCCCCTGCCGCCTTACAGCTTCTGTACGCTTGAAATGAAAAAGGTGGATTTTTCAGACGTAATCGAGGCCAGGGAAATATTCGGTTTAGGCGAAGAATCCACAACCCTGGAAATCAGGGAGGCATACTGGAAATTGAGCAAAAAGTTTCATCCTGACAGATATCCGGGTGATGTGGAGGCGCAAAAAAGATTTGAAAATATAACGAGGGCCTACCGGCTTCTCAGCGATTATTGCGAGGGGGAACAATGCTCCTTTAAGGAAGAAGACATAAGAGAATGGCTTGTTGTCAAACCGCTGGAACAGCCGGGGGCTCACATATAATGAGGGAATTGCTCTACGTGCCCGTTATCCATGTGGACTCTGATCTGGGAAGCATCGCTTCGGATATTGACAAAAGAAGCGCCGACATATGCGGGGAAGAGCGGTGGGGGAGGCATAAACAGAGCGTAACCATATTCTGGGATAAAATCGAGGAATATTTCAAGAAACTGGATGCTGGAAACTTGAAAATCTATCAGGACGGCTTACTGGCGGATGGTGAATTAGGACAGAAGATCATTGAGGAAGGAGCCCGAAAAGGAAGCAGAAACTTCCGTATTATACTTGATTTGATGAAAAGAGGAGGAGAGATCAGGAAAACAGAAGATGTGGAACTCCTTAAGGAGGAATATAACCGCATTCTTAAACTTGCACAGACAAAATCACTCTGGGAAAGGGCCACGGCTTACATAGGCTATAGAATCCACAAAGATAGAATAATGGAGGAAAGAGATCGATTTGTCGCAGAAACCATTAACAGAACCCTTAAAGAAGAAGAAAGAGGGGTCCTTTTTATGGGAGCCTTTCACGAGGTAGTTCAATATATAACAAAAGATATCAAGGTAAAAGAAGTAAAAAATATAGAAAAGGTCAGGGCCTACTTCAAAGAACTTATGTCCGGCAAAAACAAAGAGAAATTCGACCAACTGACGGAGTATCTAACGTCAGAAATATAAGGGAGTGATGATGCCCGAAGACGGTCAATACATATACGCCATCATGGCAACCGACGAAGAAAAAAACTTTGGTTCCATAGGTATCGGTGACCGCAAAGACGAGGTTTATACGGTATGTTACCGGGATATCGGGGCCGTAATCAGCTCTTCGCCTGTTGTTAAATATTCCGTTACCAGAGCAAATACAATGGCACACCAGAGGGTCATGGAAGAGGTCATGAAATGTTATCCCATGCTGCCGGTGAGATTCGGAACCATCGGAGAGGGGATCGAACTTATAAGGGAAAAGGTTTTAAAGGCCAGATATGACGAGCTTAAAGAACTTTTAACATATATGGAAGACAAGATGGAGCTCGGCCTGAAGGTTCTATGGACAAGTAAAGAAAACACCTTCCTGGAAATCGTAGACGAAAACAAGGATATCAGGATGTTCAGGGATCACCTCATGTCAAAGAAAGTAAGGCCGCAGCGTGATCAGGTCAGGTTAGGCGATATGGTGAAAAAAGCCCTGGAAGCAAAGAAAATGCAGGAAGAAAAAGCGATTCTCGATTTATTGAAGGGGCTCTGGGTGGAGCATAAAAAAAACAATGTTTTCGGCGATCAGATGGTTTCCAACAGCGCCTTTCTGATCCGGAAAGATGGTGAAAAGGCATTTGACGAAATGGTGGATAACTTGACGGCAGGGCATGACGGTAAGATGAAATTCAAATATGTCGGGCCGGTGCCGCCATGTAATTTCGTGGAGATTGTGGTGAAATGGTAACCAGTGGGCGGATGATAGTGGGCAGTGGGCAGGGGGCAGCGGTCGGTGGGCAGAGGGTTGCTGGCGGTGAGCAGTAGAGGATAAACGAGAATATGGCAAAAACATATGAAAACCTGGACGCATGGATAAAGGCAGTCGAATTAACCGTAAGCATATACGAGATAACCAGGGATTTTCCAAAAGAGGAGATTTACGGCTTAACCTCGCAGATTCGAAGAGCCGTTATCTCGATTTCAAGTAATCTGGCGGAAGGTGCAGGGAGACCGTCAAAAAAGGACTTTGCACGTTTTGTAGACATTGGCATGGGATCTCTCAATGAGACCGAAAGCCTGCTCATAGTGGCACATAAACTTGGTTTTATTAACAGCGAAGCATACTTGGGCACAAGAAGCAAAACGGAAGAATTAGGACGGATACTTAATGGATTGAAGAAATATTTGAGAGCGTAAACCTATTATAAAATTCTGTAAAGGAGAATGCAATGCAATAGGTAGGAATAAACTGTACGCCGCCTGCTGCATTCTGCAATCAAAAAAATGGCTTTCATATTAGATGACATATTGCTTTCCCCGCTCAAGTTGACCGTATGGCTCGGGAAGAAGCTCAGAGAATCTGCCTATGAGGAGATGACTGACGAATCCAGGATTCATGAAGAACTATTGCACCTTCAGATGCGGCACGAAATGGAAGAAATAGACGACGAGACATATGAAAGAGAAGAAACTCAATTGATGGAACGATTAGAGGCCATCAGAAAACTGAAAGAGGAGATGTAAAAATGCAGGGAAACACGAAAGTGTGGCGTCCGTTCTCCGAACGGGTCGATGAGGATATCCCCCCTATACTTTCATTAAAAGGAGGTAATTGAAATGGCTTTAAGTATCACAAAAGTAATCCAAAAGGCACGATCTGAATTAGCTGATCTCACTGGCTTGGAAGTTTGCTCTACCGTAAGAGCAGAAAAAGAGGGCGATGGTTGGCTGGTAGTCATCGAGGTTGTCGAGAAACGCTCGATTCCTGACAGCATGGATATACTGGCCAAGTATGAGACGCGACTGGATACTGATGGAAACATCCTGGATTTCAAGCGAACAGGGATGCGCAAGCGAATTGATGTGAGTGAAAGCGAAGAATAATACAGGAGATACCTATGGCGACCGGAAACGAGAAAAAGGCCTTACAGGTAATCTATGAAGCCGGCGGGGAAACTACCAGTCATATCGTAAGCCGAAAGCTGGGTATAGATACGGAACATGCAAGACTTCTGTGTATGAACCTGGCTCGACAGGATTGTGTAGACATGAAAAGGTTCGGCCGGTTCAGAGTCACATTTCAAGGGAAACGGGCACTGGGTAAAATACCGGGTGTAGGAACAGGAAAAATGGATCAACGAATTCCGTTTAAGAGACTACATCAGGAACGAGTAGGCTGGGGGGTCATGTCCAATAGTAGTTACAGGTCTGCTCAGGCTTTCGATAAACCAGGGCAGGAAGAATTGAACTGGTCCACGGCAAAAGTTAATAGATCGGGGAAACACTTCTCTAAAGGGGCCGGGGGAATAATGATTGGAAAGATGCTGACTGAAACAACCTATCCCTGCGGTTTTTGCAGGGGAAAGGGAGAAAAACCGAAAGGAACCGTATGTCATGTATGCAGGGGAGGTGGGAAGATATCCTTAAATCCTCCTGCGGTCATTTGTGCTTACTGTAAGGGGGGAGGCGAAGAGAAGCCCCGAAGCAATCTTACCTGCACTGTCTGTCGCGGCAAGGGCTTTGTGAGTGTTACAGAACCGGTAGAAAGCTGTACATATTGCCGGGGAACAGGAAGAGACCCCCATAGCAAGCTTTCTTGCTTGAAATGCCGAGGCAAGGGCGTAGTGAGAAGGCCAGAGCACCGGAGGACTATGCTTTGATAAGTTCGTAAAAAGTCTGTCATTCCCGCGTAGGCGGGAATCCAGAGAAGGCTAAGCACTTGAAAAGACTGGATTCCCGTTTTCACGGGAATGACAAAATTGTGCATATTTCGACTTTTTACGAGACTGTCAATCTTTAGAAAGAAAACTTTTATTTCCGGACAAGGTTTCAATTATAGAGGGTATTGCAAATGGTTAAAAACAAAAGTGATTTTCCTGTTGATGTATTTGAAGGAGAAAGAAAGATACGCCTGATAGCCGAGTTGCCGGGGCTTAATGAAGAGGATATCAAGATTGATTTAAACGAAAACGTTCTGGTCGTATTCGCCTACGGAAAAGACAGAACTTATTACAAAAACATCGAATTGCCCAGCCCTTCTGAAAACATAATCGGAAGATTATACAATAATGGCTTTTTAGAGATTATTCTGGAGAAAAAGGAGGATAATGATGGCCTTAGAACCATCTCGAACTAATGATCGTGTTGGTTTGGTCGACGTAATCGACAGGATCCTGGATAAGGGATTGGTGATTGACGCGGATATCGCCGTATCTCTGGTAGGGGTTGAGATGCTCGGTATTAAACTACGGGCTTCCCTTTCTTCCTTTGAGACGGCGAAAAAATACGGGCTGGAATTTCCGTCGGGAACCAATCTGGCAACGCCTGTTGGGGAAAAAGGGGGAAAATAATGGCCATAGAACCATCTCGAACTAATGATGGGGCCGGTTTAGCCGACGTAATTGACAGGATCCTGGATAAAGGTCTGCTGATTAACGCGGATATCGCCGTGTCTGTGGCGGGGGTTGAACTGCTCGGCATTAAAATACGGGCTGCCCTTGCGTCCTTCGAGACGGCGGCAAAATACGGACTGGAATTTCCGTCGGGAACCAATCTGCAAATGCCTGCCTGGGAAGAGGCGATGGTGGCGAAAGAAAGCTGTATTCAATGCGGGAAAAGGGTTCCCATCGAGGGGCTTATTACAACCGGCTGTCCATGGTGCGGGTGGATCAGTGCCGAGGCAAAGGAAATAGTGGTCAGTGATTAGGGGTCAGTTAACAGTAAAAACTACTTACCACTATTCACTATTCACTGAAAACTGACCACTGATAATTGAAATATGCCGATTGATATTGATGAAAAAAACCTGAAACACGGAGTCCTTGGGCTTGTCGTAGCCCTTGTCGAGATTATCAAGGATGCTCTCAGGCTTCAGGCCATGAAAAGGATGGACGGGGGAAGTCTGACGGAAGAAGAAATTGACAGGTTAGGACGGGCCCTTATGGATCTCGATGGTGCCATTGAGGAAATGAAAAAGGAACAGGGGATTACGGAATCTGTTAAATCCGTAAGAGACGGCCTGGATGATATTGTGGATGATGTATTAAATAAAATAATCAATCCCGAGGAGTGGGAGAGAGCAGGGGTCAGGAGACAGGAAAAACTTCTGAACACTCATCACTGATAACTGACCACTGAATATAGCTATGAAAGACATTATAGGAAAACTTGTGAAAGAAGAAGTACGGGATATCCTTTCAGAAAGTGAGGATATGATAAGGGAGATCGTAAAGAGCTCCCTTCTTCCTGAACTGAGATTGGCGATTCGAGAGTCGATTGCTGAAGAAATTCAGGGAATATTGCAAAAAATGCCCTCTGTGGAAGAGACAACCCCATCATCTGAAAACACACGCGCCAATAAAGATGACCGGATGCATAATCGAGACATAAAACCGCCATCAAATCCTGAGCCTCAGGCTTTGGATGCTGAACCCCGGACCCCGGACACTGGACACTGGACTAAGGACGTTGGACAAACAACAGGAAGATATCTGTATTGCATCGTCGAGGGGGACGAAACCGCAAACCTTGGAAGCATCGGGATAGATGGGAATGAAGTATATGCCATATCTTATAAAGACCTTTTAGCATTTGTACATGATAGCCCTGCCGAACCGTACCGGTCAGAAGATGAAGAAATTGTTAAAGGATGGATCGTAACCCATCAGAATGTAGTTGATGCGGCGTGGAAAAAATTTGACACTGTTCTTCCTATGGGGTTTGACACGATTATTAGAGGGGATGAGATTGCCGACCCGGAAGAGAACATGAAAAAATGGTTAACGGAGGATTACGAAAACCTTAAAACAAGACTGGAAAAGGTTCGAGGCAAAGCTGAGTACGGTGTGCAGATCTTTTGGAACCCTGAAACTATGGCTCAAAAGATTATCAAAGAAAGTGCCGAAATGAGCAGGTTAAATGAGGAGATAAAGTCGAAATCGGAAGGCACAGCCTATATGTATCGGCAGAAACTGGCAGATCTCTTGAAAAAGGAAATGGAAAAACAGGCGGATAAATACTTTAAAGTATTTTATGAAGAAATAAAACCGTCTGCAGATGATCTGAAAGTAGAAAAGACAAAGAAAACAGATGATGAAAATACTCAGATGCTAATGAATCTTTCTTGTCTTATGTCTCACGATGAAAGCCGGAAGCTTGGAAATATACTGGATAAAATTAATGCCCGGGACGGTTTTTCAGTTCGCTATACCGGTCCCTGGCCGCCATACAGTTTTGTGTAGAGTGGGGTCTCTGTGCCCCACAGAGGGGGCACGCTACAAATTAATTGGTGGGGGCACGCTGGACAAAATATGGAACCTCAACGCAATACACACGCGACCCTGTTGTCATTCCCGCGAAAGCGGGAATCCAGTTATTGTGAGGTGTTATGGTCTCCCGCTTCCGCGGGAGTGACAAGATTTGGACTTTTCACGAATGCATCAAAGTTGGGAGGCAGACGGCTGTCTTAGATTTTTTAGGACTTTTTCGCTGTCCTTTTTGTGGGTGATGGACAGAATTACAACATCTCTGGAAATTATCCGGTAATAGACCCTGAAGTTTCCGCTTCGCAAGCGATAAAGGGGAGGATGAAAACCCGTAAGTTTCTTGATTCGGGTTTTGCCAAAGGGCAGAGGGGATATTTCTAAGCAGGTCTTTATATCCTTGGCAATCTGGAGGGCGGAATCAATTTCAACGCGTTCAATCTCCCGTTGAGCTGGAGGGCTGAAGATTACCTTAAACCTTTTTTGCACGGGAGTGCCCTTCTAATTTCTTTATTATGGCATCGACTGTGATACCGCCGTGGGTTTCATATTCGGTGTATGCTGCTTCAATCCTGGTTTTGAACGCGGGATCGTTTTCGATAAGATAGTCGGCCAGGTCGTCCTCTTTTATATGGTGAAGGATGGCCATAGGTTTGCCATAAGCGGTAATGATGATATCCTCTTCTTCAGACTTTTTAAGGATATCCATTGTGTTCTGTTTGAGTTCTTTTATACCTGTAAATCGCATAATGGGCCTCCATAAAAGGTTATACAACTGTGTAACCTTTTCCGTGAGGCATGTCAAAGGGAAAAGGTTAAATGCATACATTAAATCTATCGGAAAACAACCAATGACCAATGACCAATGACCAATGACAAGTGACTAATGACAAGTGACTAATTTTTATGGAACCTCAACGAAACACAAACGCAACATTGGTGGACCTTCTTGACCGTGTCCTGGACAAGGGGTTGGTGATCCAGGCCGATCTTATAGTATCCGTTGCAGGAGTTCCCCTGATAGGGGTCAATCTGCGGGCAGCCCTGGCCGGTATGGAGACAATGCTGAAATACGGGATGATGCAGGCCTGGGATGAACGTACACGGGCACTGGAAGGGATATACAGAAGCGAGAAAGAAATTTCCCCTGTTCGTGGAGAAGACATTATACTTAAAATGCTGGGGGCATACCATTCAGACGAGGGAATATATACAGCCTGGAGATATGGGCATATATGCCTGACCCGGGGGAAATTACTTCTCTATCATGGGGGGTTCGAAAAGGTATTATTCAACACACCTCTGGAGAATATAAAGGGTTTGGCAATCCGGACGGGAGAAAAATTTACCGGAGAAGAGAGAGATGAACTGTGCCTTCTCCTGGAGGGGGACAGGATAACAAGGCTGAGTGCTTTAAATGTGAGTCAGTTGAAAGAGGCCATAGAAAAAAGGATGAATGAGATGGGGCTTGTTCTGGAAACGGACCGGGCGTTTCCCATCGCTGAAGAGATGGCAGAGTCGTTTTTAACAGAGGGGGAACGGGTTATCTGCAGGGAGAAGATGTGGCATCTGATGGAAGCAGAGGGCGTTATTGAAAATACATGGAAGTCAGGGCAGTTGTATCTCACGGACAGAAGACTGTGCTGGTGGCATGACTTTGACAGAAAAATGGTCATTGAAATTCCGGTTGAAACCCTCGTCGCTTCCGCAGTAGAGACGAGAAAGCTCAGTGGTTTTTTGAAGGAGAAAAGGGTTATGGATGTCCTTTACTCAGATAACAGCACAAAAAAGATAACTTCCTTTTCAGGCGATGCGCTGGAGGAATGGAATAAAATACTCGATACCATCGTAAACAGACAGAAGGTAGTGGTAAGTGTTCAGTGAACAGTGGTCAACAGTGGTTAGTGAACAGTGGTGAGGGAGGGTGCAGGGTGCAGGGTACAGGGTACAGAAAAAACCTGACCACTGACCAATGACCAATGACCACTGACCAATGACCAATGACTAATGACCAATGACTAATGACCAATGACTAATGATAGGGAGTAATATCATGGCCACATCAAGAAGCAAAGACTCATACGGCGGACATAGGAATGGAAAGGATGAGTCGGTTCAATCTGAAAGGCTTGCCTTTACCGGCAGGATAGCTGCAAGTATAGCTCATGAGATAAGAAATCCGCTGGGCAACGTGTCCATGGCTGTACAGCAGCTTAAGGAAGCCTTTGTCGAAGATAGCCCCTGGACCAAACATATCGAGGTGATTATCAGAAATACAAACAGGATTAACTTTTTGATCACCGAACTCCTTAACTGCGCCCGGCCACCGAAACTCAATATCCAGCCTCATGATATCCGTGAGATTTTGGAAAGCACTTTGGATTCAATAAAGGCTAAGATCGCCTCGCAACGGATAGAAGTGAGTAAAAGGTTTAACTCGAAAACGCCGCTGATAAATGTCGATAAGGAACAGATCGAGCGGGTATTCTCAAACGTGATGCTCAATGCTGTTGAGTCTATGCTCCATGGCGGCAAGATGACAGTAACTACAGAGATTGAAGGGGGTTTTCTTGTCGTGAAGATCCGAGATACTGGGGAAGGAATCCCCGAAGAAGATATTATCAGGATATTTGACCCCTTTTTCAGCACTAAACCATCAGGGGTGGGTCTGGGGCTGGCTACGACTTACGGGATCGTTGTCAGCCACGGTGGAACAATAGGCGTTGAAAGCGAGCCGAACGGGGGCACTCTTTTTGTGATCTCTTTACCGATAAAATAGAGCCCGGAGGAAAGCTCATGATGAAAGATCTAAAATACGATATCAGAAGAGGAGCGGATACATACAGATTGATCTATCACGCCAGGCTAAAAAGCTGGATTCTAAAGGGTATTATAAAACGTTATGAAGCTCTCGTCTGGAGAAGCGGTCTTTCAGGCTGGCGCAAACCTGAACAACTTGAAGAACTGAGGCCTTATTTTGAACAACGGGAAGAAGAGAATCTAAGAAGGAAAAGAGAGGCGGCAAGGCCTCGCGCGTTTCCGAAAAAGCGGATAAAGAACATCTTGATAATAGACGACGAAGAGGACTTATGCTGGCTCTTGACCAATACCTTACAGGAAAAAGGGTATAATATATCGATTGCCAATACCATAAGTGATGGCACGGCCCTCCTCAGGGAGGCGCCCGATTTATTGTTTTTAGACCTGAAACTGCCTGACGGGGATGGAATGGACCTGCTTCCCAGGATCGGAGAGATAACCCCACAGACATCAGTAATCATCATTTCAGGTTATGGCAGTGAAGAAAAAATGAGAGAAGCAAAGGACAGGGGGGTCTGCAGTTTTCTTGACAAGCCGTTTACTGAGGAAAAGATTTTGGAAACCATAGGACAATTTCAAGAGAAGGATGGGTAGAACATTGACAAAGGCAATAGGCATAGACCTGGGAACAACATACTCGGTGGCAGCCGTTATTGAAAATGGACGTGCCAGGATAATCAAAAACGCCGAAGGTGAAAATCTCACTCCTTCAGCGTACGCGGAAACGGCACAGGGGCATAGACTGGTCGGTTCGATAGCCAGAGGGCAGGCTTCGGCCAATCCCGAAAAGACAGTGCTATCCATAAAAAGACACATGGGGACGGACTACAGGGTTTCTATGAATGGCAGGAAATATTCCCCCCAGGAGATATCTGCCTTTATCCTGCGAAAGATAAAATCAGATGCGGAAAACTATTTAGGCGAAGAGGTGACTAAAGCAGTAATCACAGTTCCAGCCTATTTCAATGACGGCCAGCGGCAGGCAACCCGGGAGGCCGGGATTATGGCAGGTCTCGATGTCATGAGGATAATTAATGAACCTACCGCGGCGTCTCTGGCATATGGAATAGATCGCGAGGAAATTCAAACTATTCTTGTCTGGGATCTGGGCGGAGGAACTTTCGATGTATCGATTCTGGAGATGGGAGACGGCATGTTCCATGTGAAGGCCGTTAACGGCAATACTGCTCTTGGCGGCGATGACTGGGATGAGATGCTGGCCGATTATCTTGCCGGAGAATTTTTGGTTGAACACGGGATTGACGTAAAGTCCGACGCAATGGTTCTCCAGCGCCTGAGGGAGGCCGGTGAAAAGGCAAAAAAGGAACTTTCTTACAAACCAGAATCCAGCATTTCCCTGCCGTTTGCCAGGACGAATAATGGAGGATGGAAAACCCTTGAAACACTCATTGATCGGGACACATTTGAGGTAATCACTGCGAACTTGAGGGAAAAGATTATCGGTCCCACACGGCAGGCCCTGACCGATGCCAGGATCGCTCCGGAAGATATTGACCGTGTCGTACTTGTGGGGGGGTCCACAAGGATGCCTGCCATAAGGCGACTGGCAGAGGAGTTCTTTTCTCAAAAACCGTATACAAAGATAAATCCCGACGAAGTAGTGGCCATCGGGGCCGCTGTTCAGGCAGGGGTTTTAACGGGGGAGGTTGACAATGTCACGCTGGTGGATGTAACCCCCCTTTCGCTGGGAGTTGAAACGCAGGGAGGCCTTTTTACAAAGATCATTACCCGTAATTCAACGATTCCCACCTCGGCAGGCCAGATATTCACCAACGCCGCGGATGACCAGACTGTCATGGATGTCCATGTCCTCCAGGGCGAGCGTGATATGGCCGCCGATAATATAAGCCTGGGGCTATTCCAGTTGACCGATATTCCTCCACTGCCCAGAGGAAAGGCGCAGGTGGAGGTTACCTTCGAGATCGACGCAAACGGGATAGTAAAGGTTTCTGCCGAAGAACTTTATACGGAACAACAGACCGGGATTATGATCAACGCATCCCATCTGCTCTCGGACGAGGAAGTTGAATATGCAGTAGGTGAAGCGCAAGCACATGCCGAAGAAGACATAAAAAGACGCGAGGAAGTGGAGATTAATATCGGGGCTGATGGCATGATCCGCGCAGCCGAACTGGTGATAAAGGAGAAAGAGAAGAAAGTGTCTTCTCCATTATTAAACAGAGTTCAGACGGCCATACTGGATCTTAAGGAGTCACTGGCAGAAGGCGAAAGCGATAATATCAGAGGTGGGACGGATGCGTTGAGAAAATTGCTCAGTGAAATATGATGGACTCGTAAAAAGCTCCATTATGCCGACGCGTCGGCATAGTGGCGCTTTTTACGAACTTGCCAAGTATAAACATTTTTTCCATATGGAAACGAGGGAAAGACAGGCATATATTTTAAGGAACTTTTAGTTAGGGGGAACCTATGAACAATCAGAAAAATAGTGCCTTACGAATTCTCGCCGTCGATGATGAAAAAACTATATTAGATCTCTACCCCCAAATACTTGCCACGTCGCAGGATGCTGCTGATGGATTGTCATCCTTGATTTCTTCATTAGATTTGGTACTTTGTGAACAGGCTCGGGAAGCGGTGGAAGCTGTTCGACAGGGTGTTGAACAAAAGCGCCCTTTTGCGGTAGCCTTCATTGATATAAACATGCCCCCGGGACCTGATGGAGTATGGGCGGCGGAACAAATTCGAAAGCTGGATTCAAATATGAATATTGTTCTGATTACAGGCTATGCTGATCCCGACCTGGAGGAGCTTAAACACCGTATTCTGCCTCCGGACAAACTGCTTTATCTCCGGAAACCTTTTCGGCTTCAAGAGATATGGCAACTTGTTTCTTCTCAGTGTGCGAAATGGCAAGCAGAACAGGATTTGTTAGCGATCAGGGCGAATTTGGAATCCCTTGTTGATGTACGAGCTTCCGAATTGTTGGAGGCGAACAGAAAGCTGGAGATAGAAATAGAAGACCGTATCAGAGGTGAAGAAGCTTTACGAAGGACTTTCAGGGGTATCGTTCAGGCAATGGCCATGATAGTTGAAGGGAGAGATCCTTACACGGCCGGCCATCAACGCAGAGTGAACGATCTTGCTTGTTCCATAGCCGCAGAAATGGGCATTTCAAATCAGGAGATTGAAGGAATCCGCGTGGCGGGGTTAATTCACGATATCGGAAAGATATCCGTACCGGCAGAGATTCTAAGCAAACCCGGCAAGCTGTCGGAAAATGAATTCGGTTTGATAAAAGAGCATCCCCGGGTTGCTTATGATATATTGAAGACAATAGACTTTCCATGGCCTGTCGCTGAAATCGTGTTTCAGCATCACGAGAAGCTGGATGGTTCTGGGTATCCCAGAGGGCTTTCTGAAAAAGATATTATCAGGGAGGCAAGGATATTAACTGTAGCCGATGTTGTGGAAGCCATGGCCTCGCATCGGCCATATCGCCCGGCCCTCGGTATTGACAAGGCATTGGAGGAAATTTCAAGGAGTAAAGGTATCCTTTATGACTCTGAAGTAGTAGATACCTGCGTGAAGCTTTTTGCCGAGAAAAAGTTTAGGTTTGAATAAAAGATGCCCCAGGTTTTCCAAAAGACTAACATTCCTCCACTCCAGAGTGACGAGCACATAATCTTGCAAAATCAGGGAGCATATAAAAGCAATTATCGCTCGGGATGGAAGATAGCCCGGTTCTTTCTGACCGATCAACGATTTATAATACGCCAGGGATCGACAATAAGGCTTGATATTTCCCTCAATGATATTAGTGACCTGCTGAGGGAAAATGTCCGCCATGTTGTCGGGCAAAAAGAGGCGTTGTGCCTTTTTTATAATTCAGGGAAAGGTTCCGCAAAGAGCAGGGTCTGGTTTGTCGTTCCGAATCTGAATGACTGGAATGCAAGGATCTGTCAGGCAGCCCTTTTAAATATCGATGTGGAGACGGTTGAAAAGATTGCGACCCAACTGGACCACGACGGTCAGGATATTCTGTGGTACCTGTGGGACAAGCGCCATGCCAGAATAGACCGGCTGGCCGAACGGATAGATGCTCCTAACCATATGCGTGTGCTTATGAATATAAGGGAAACGATAAATCCCGTTTCCGAAAAGATAACAGGCTATCCGATACTCTCCTTTGAGAGGTCAAAAACTGATCCGGAAACGGGAGAGACAGTTTTGTTTAGCTGGTGGTTGATGGGAAAACATGACAAATGGGTGCGGAGTGATGACCGCCTGCTGGACATATTTGATGAAGATTCCTGCGTACAGGTCGTTATGGAAGTGAAAGGATTAGAATTGCCTGACTTAAAACTGGATATCAAAAGGGATCAGGTTACTGTAAGGTCTGTAAAAACCGGTTCAGCGTGGAAGGAAATTATTGATTTGCCTGCTGAAATAAAATCCGATGGCCATGAAATGTATCTGAAAAATAATCTGCTTGAGATTAGATTGTCCAAAAGTGAGCAGTGACCAGTGGGCAGTGGACGGTGAACAAGTCTTCAACATTCAACATTTGCAAAGCTTTAAATTAACGGCCTCCGGTGTTCAGTTATGCTTTCTACACATGTTCCTGAATATTTCCAGAACAAGGATTTAAGATTAATCCTTTTCGGCGGAAAAGGCGGCGTTGGCAAGACCACCATGGCGGCAAGTGCCGCGCTTTATCTGGCGCAATTCAATCGTAATGAAAAAAAAGTCCTGATAGTATCGACCGATTCTGCCCATTCCCTGTCGGACAGTTTCGGGATAGAGATTGGTGATTACGTTACGCCTGTTTCAGTGGTCAGTGATGAGTGGTCAGTGGGCAGTGGGCAGGGGGCAGGGAGCAGTGGGCGATCCGCAATCCGCGATCCGCAATCCGCAATCAGTAATCT
>Ga0265594_1000584_pt1 | contig 29852 bp, 30 predicted proteins | sample saktaG_11_FD_190147 | JGI IMG/M metagenome (GOLD analysis project Ga0265594, IMG submission 190147) | Saline water microbial communities from Sakinaw Lake, British Columbia, Canada - sak_2011_5_24_80m | ecosystem: Environmental > Aquatic > Non-marine Saline and Alkaline > Saline ... | reverse complement strand
AAATAAAAAATCCTGGTAGTATGAAAGGTAAAAAGAAAAGTAAAAAACAAAATAAAATTTTCCAATCTACATATAAACCTGCAGTAAAAAATATAGATAAAATACTGGATATATTAAACCAGCAATATCCCGAAACCACTGCTACTTCACTTAGCCATAAAAATGCCTTCCAACTCCTTATATCCACTATTCTTTCAGCACAAAGTACTGATAAACTTGTAAATAAGGTCACTCCAGCATTATTTAAAAAATATAGAACACCAGAAGATTTCGCCAGTGCAGACATAAATATCCTGCAGGAAGATATAAGATCAACAGGTTTTTTTAGAAATAAGTCAAATAGCATAATTAACTGTTCAGAAGACATAATTTATAAATTTAGCGGTAAAGTTCCAGATAACATCGACGATTTGACTTCACTTCATGGAGTTGGAAGAAAAACTGCTAACGTAGTACTGGCAAATATATTTGGCAGACAAGCCATAATAGTAGATACTCATGTAAAAAGGATTTCATATAGATTAGGGCTTACGATAAATTCTGATGCTGTAAAAATTGAGTTTGACCTTATGAAAATAATTCCCAAGGAAAGCTGGAGCCGCTATTCTCACCAAATAATAGCACTGGGAAGAACTATATGTTTTGCAAGAAAACCTAAATGCGCTGTATGCAGGTTTCTTCCTTACTGCAGATATGGGCAGGAAAATGCCTAGAATTTTACTTCCTCATCATCTGCAAATGACAGACTGATCACAAGTAGCAGTCCTATAAAAATTATTAAGTATTTTATTAATCTTTTCATATCTTTTTACCCAGTGTAGATTTTGCCAGGGAAGCATGTTTTACTCCTTTAGTTGCTTTAAGCTTTGATTCTAACTGATAGACTTCACCAATTTTACCCCTGACAATAATCACTTCCAAACAAAAATCGTGGTCTAAGTGTATGTGCTGGCTTGAAATTATATTTCTCTGATAATCATGCTGGATGTTAACTAAGTTATACATTAGCTCTCTTCGGTGATGATCGTATATCATAACTATTGCACCTGCAACTTTTTCATCACTTTTTACCCATTCTTCATCCACAAGTTCCTTCCTTATAAGATCCCTAATGGCTTCGGATCTATTTTCATAACTATGTTTTTCTATAAAGTTATCAAATTTCTTTAAAAGACTTCCCTCGATGGAAACCCCAAATCTTTTTAAAATATCCATACGTTTCACCCTTTATTTTCTTTACTGATTCTTTTTTAATCATTTACTAACATTAAAATCAAATATTTACCTATAAAGTAGTGCATATAAACTCACATGCTTCTTTCTATCAAACACTCCCCTGCCCCCTGTTCCTATAAGCTCTATTTTCTTAAATCCACAGTTACTTGCCATTTTTAGAAATATTTTATCTCTTAATGTGCATATAAAATAGGTATTGACATAAAAATCTTCCAAATTGCCACTATCACTTATCACAGTAGTTAAAAAGTCTGCCCTTGTTTTGAGTTTACCATATTCGAAATGCTTTGTAACAATATATATCTTATTATCTTTATTTATTATCTTTGGCTTGTAAAACTTCTCTTTTTCAATAATTGAAGGAGTAAAATTTAAAAACTGAAATATCGCAACACCATTTTTTAAAAGCTTCTTTCTTGTACTCTTAAGTGCAAGCTTTACCTTTTTCCTGCTTCCTAAAATTGGAAGAGTATTACCAAGACAGACAATCAAATCATACTGCCCTGATATCAAACTATTTAGATTCTCAAAACCTCCAACCTTTAAAATAACATTTGAAGACTTTATAATATTTTCCCTGGCATATTCTATCATTTCACTGGATGGATCTATTGCAGTAATATTTTCAACATAATTTGAAAAAAGCTGTGCGTGATGAGCTGTTCCACAACCAATATCAAGAATACTTTTAACATTTCTTTTTTTGATTATACTAGTAAAGAAATCTTTTTCCTTTCTTAGCCTTTTTGGCCAGTTGGCCTGTAAAACATAAAACTCAGGAGTAAAATGAAAATTTTTCACTGTCATAATATCACCAATGCCGTCAATTCTATTTTTAAATATTTTTTAAAGAATAATATATTTTACACTATATTTCTTCCATAACAATAACCTTGTTTTTTGAATATTTTGATGCCAGTTTCCTTACTTCTTCTTTAACAGTAAAATATAATATGGACCAGCCGCCGCTGCAAAGGCTTTTTAAAATCTTAAATTGATTTTCTAAACGATTTTTATCTGAAGCTAGAAAAGCATCATCCATTATAAAAAATCCTTTCTCAGAGCCCAATATTTTTTCTGAAAGTGCAATCCTGATTGCTAAAAATAGCTGATCGTATGCACCCTTACTCAGCTTGGAAGCATCAAGAACCTTGCCACTTTTATCAACAACCGTTACTATCTGTCTTGCAGAATCAAACTCTACCTTGCCGTATCTTCCATCTGTTATGTTCTTAAAATAATCGGATGCATTCAGCTTATTAAATAAATCTGATATCTTGGCTGCTTCTTCCCTCCTGATTTCTTCAAAGATCTTTATGGACTCAATTGCTATACTGTATTCTTGACTAACCTTTTCTAAAAAGTAATCTACAGTATCCATTGCCTCACTTAATTTATCAAGGCTGCCTATTTTAATACTGCTATAATCATCTATAAAGTTGTTAAGTCCAAGATCTGAAAACCTTCTTTCAAAATTATTCAAGCTGCTCTTATGGCCTTCTAATTCAAAATTTAAATTTTCCTTCTTTGCCTCACAATCTTTAAGTTTTTCCTTAAGTTCGCCCAGCCTATCGCTATCAAATATTAAACCTTTGCCAGGCTCATTAAGATTTTCAGGTTCTAAATCCTTTATATTTCTATCCCATTTACCTATACAATCATCAAGCCCTTCTGCTATCTTTTCAAAATCACTACTACCTTCAAGACTCTCTCCTAAATTTAAATCACTTACTATACTTCTTCTATCAATAATAATTTCTGATTCAAGCTTGTTTTTAACTTCTAACTTTTCACTAAATTCACCTACACTACTTACATTAAAATTATTAAATATATCATCAATTTTTCCCTCTGCTTCTGCTTCCCTATCATCAAGTTTATTCAGCATTTCCTTTGTTTCCTTCTCACTCATTTCCAGCACTTTAAGATCATTATCCAAATTATTCTTCTGCTCACAAATTACACTGTAATTATCATTAAATTTTCCAATCTCAATTGTTACTTCATTCAAGTCATTAACCGAAAAACCGAGGCTCCTAAAATCGCCTACAATGTTACTCCAGCCTTTTTCAAATTTCTTTTCTCTTCTATTAATACCTAAAAATTTTGATACAAAAATAATGAAAAAAACTAAAAATATTCCAGGCATTATAAATGACGGGTAAATACTTTTAATGATTGGATAAACAATTGCAAAACTTGCTGGTATAGAAGCAAGTGTTGCAAACATTAAAATAAAATATATTCTTTTATTGCTGCTTTTTAACTCTTCACCTCTTCTTGAATTATAAATATCTAAATCCATCCTTATTTTTTTTATCTCTCCCAGTTTCTCTTTAAGTGGGGCTATTACGCTCTTAACTTTTCTGGATTCTTCATTTAAGCTGTCCCTTCTTTCTGATATCTTTTCTAATTTTTTTCCTAAACTGCCAATCTCTTTCTTTAATGAATCAATCTCTAATCTAGTACTGTGAATATCATTGTATTGCTTGCGTGTATATTTTCTTACTTCCTTATAATCTCTGTATGAATCTTTTAAATTTTCCATTGCGCCACTTAATTTATTATATCTTTCCTTCCTGGAGGCTCTATCCTGCAGTTCAATTTCTTTTCTAGTATTAGAGGTATTTTGCTTTAGTTTCAGTAAATCCAGTTCAAGAAAATCTGACTTTTTATTCCTTGCCTCTTCTATATAGCTAGCTGCATCATTTTTAAAGGAAAGCGCAGCATCCTTAATACTTGCAATCTTCTTATGCTCCTTATTATTAGACAGTGAGGCATCGCTTCTTGCAGCAGTTAATTTCCCATATTCTTTCAGTAATACTAAAATTTTATCTAATCTCTCTGATTGAAGCCCTGTTAGCTTATCTGTAATATTCTTAAAATAATCACCTTTTTCTTTTATAGTCAGATCGCTATTTCTGATAACAAATATATTTCTTAAATCTATACTTCCTAAATTAAGATACTCGCTTAAACCCTTTTTTATAGATAGTTTTATTTCATTTTTTTTATCATCCTCAAGTATGATATACCCTTCCGGGTCCTCATCTACTCTATCTATATATTCAAAATCTTTCACCCTACCTTTAAGCATCATCTTTATAACAGCATCAATTGTCAGTGTTTTCCCTGCTTCATTTCTGCCATAGATTATTTGAATACCATCTCCAGGATCCAACTCTAGATTGCTTAGAGGTCCGTACCTACTTATTGATATTTTTTTAATTCTCATCTTATTTCTTTACTGAAATTTAAATTTGAAACTATTCTATTAAAAATTATTTTCTTAACCTATTTTTTATAAACCTTAATTGTGAAAATTGAAAAGTTACCACTTCATTAATTTTATCCTTAACCTCCTGCGGAAAATCCTTCCCGTCAAGCTTACTTTTAAACATCGCGTATAATGGATCATTTAATACATCTCTTACATCCCTATAATTTTCAACCAATCTGATGCTGTCTTTATGTTCTTTATATTTACCAATAATTTTTTTAATTTTTCCATTTATTTCCTTTTCGGAGATAGAGATAAACCCTTCTAAATTTATAGTCAGATTCACATTTCTTATATTATAAGTTCCTAATTCTTGTTCCAACTCTTCAAGTGTTTCATGCTCTTTCCCAGATTTTAAAATTAATCTCATTTCATCAAAATAGAAAGTATCCAGTGGTATTGAATATGCCCTTTCCCTCCCTTTTAGCCTGGTGTCAATAATACACGCTCTCCTCTTTCCAGTTTCTTTTCTTGTAATTGAAACCGGACTGCCACTATATATAAACACAGTTTTATCAGAAATTATACTCTCGGTATATTGTGAATGAAAATGTCCTGCCAGTACGTAATCAAAGCCTATTTCTGCAAGTACCCTTGAATTTACTGGAAGATACCGCTGCCTCATTTCATCACCAAATCCGCTTTCGTTTAAGAAGGGTACATCAAGCGAACAATGTATTAGTAAAATATTTACCTTGCCTGTATCTATTTCTTTTTTAAGGTCAAAAACTAAATCACTGAAGTCCTGATTAGCATAAGGAACTGCAACTATTCTTAGATCCTCTAATTCCACTATTTCATAAGGTTTCTTCTGTAATATTTTTATATCATTTCCAAAATTAAGATCAGAAGTATATACACTATAGTCATGATTTCCAGGAATTACTAAAATTTTAAATGGGAGCGATGAGAGTTTGTCTCTAAGAGCAGGTCTTAATTTATTTGCTTCTCTGCTGCTATCAAAAAAATCTCCAGCTATAAGTACAAGGTCAACATTTTCCTTTCCAGCTGCAAGTATTATTTTTTCAAGAGCTTCAAACCTCTCAGGATATTTTGAGTTTAAATGTAAATCTGAACTATGAAGTACTTTCATTTTATTAGCAAATTATTATATCTCTAACAGGTTAAGTAAAGGGCACATACTGCCTTCCTTTTTCCACTTATTTTATTATATTCCTCTGCGCTTCAGATGTCTTTTTAATTATACATTCAATTTTAAGAGATTTTAATTTTTTTTAATCTTCTCGTTAACCTTCGTAAGCCCAAATACACCAGTTCCTATTACCAGTATCTGAGGCTTACATTCTATTATCTCCTTAATGTCTTCTTCTTAAAGTTAATGTCCATTTTTTCGCCACTATTTAGAATTAACTCTGTCAGGAAAAATAACTATATCAGATCTATACTTTTTCCATCTATAATTATACTTCCTAAACTATATGAATCTATCATTTTGGCTTTATCTTCTCACCTATCGTACTAATGTAATAATAAATTATTAATAATTATCTCTATTTTAAGAATGGGAGCTTGTCTTTTTTCAGATAAGCAACTGCCTGACATGAAGCTATAACATCGCTGGATTCATTTTTTACAACAATATTATATGTGGCAATTCTTCTATTCCTGCTTACTTCTACAGCCTCTGCTCTCAACATATAACCAGACAGGGAGGGCTTTATATAATTAATACTCATGCTTAATGCAACAGCAATATTTCCATAAGAATTAGCAGCAGTGCCAAATGCAACATCTACCAGTGAAAAAATAGCTCCACCATGTGTTATAGAGAAGAAGTTATCATACTTACTACAGACTTTCATCTCAGCTACAGCATAACCTTTTTCTAGTTTTGTAACTTTAATATTAAGAAATCTTGCATATGGTTCTTCCTGTGAATTCTTTCTGATTGCTTCTAGTAAATCTTTTTCCATATTAAAAATCCTATCATTTCAAAATATTATAATCCTGATACCCGAAACCCTTGTTCCTTAAAATGTCTGTCAAACGTAAAAACTTTTTCTATTCCAAGCGTTCTAATTATTTCAAAACTTGTATAATCAACCAAACTAACCCTCTTTCGATTGCCGACCAATAAATTTTTAATTCCAATATCATGTATCCTTTCATCTACCCAGTATATATTTATTATCGGCACTATGCTATCCTGAAATACCCTAACTGCATCAAGTCCTAACCTATTTTGTATCAATACCATTGTTTCGGCTATTATATAATTAGAACAATGAAGTATTTCTTTCTCCCTTATTAGCTCAGTAAAAATATTCTTAGACTTTCTATGGAACTGGTCATCCAGGTCCATCATTGCAAAAAATGCACCTGTATCTATAAATATATTCATTTTTTAAAATCTTCTGTTAAATATTTATCATGGTTTGTGGAGATATCTTTTTTCCCTGATTTAAATTTTCCTATGGCGCTTATTGCTTTACTATATCTTTCTTCTTTGCTGGTTAGACATTTGCCAGCAGAATAATAAGTTATGCATTCCCTGATTATCTCTGCCATAGACTTGTTTTTTTCTATAGACAAATTTTTTAACAGCCTGTATTGCATTTCTGTCAGTTGTATCTGTGTTCTAATCATTATATCGCCTTTTACCTTTTTATGATAAAATTACATCATGATTACATTTTATTAATATTGTAATCACAATTATAACTATTGTCAATAGACAAGCAGGTAAAGTTCTGCCGAGTCAGGTAAATTTAGCAATTTCATTCAATACTTCAGATAAGTCTTTTTTCTAATACTTTTTTATATTATAATCAGTTCTAAAGCATATAAACTTGATATAATTATAAATAGGGAAAAGAAAGACAGGAAAAACAATAATGTTTATTTTAAAAGATATAAAACTTGACACCTCTGGAGATATAGGAAAAGACTTCTTAAAAAGCCTCATGGGGGGAAGACTTAATCCACAAATCGAGAGAATGCTGGAGGAAAAAAAAGATATTTGTATAAAAAATACTTCTCCAAAAATAATTTATGAAATTTTTAAGATTGATAAGATAAAGGGTAATTCAGTATATTTTAATTCTGGTCATATTTTAAATGGTCCAAATATCTCAAAAATTTTAAAAGGCTCAGAGATTGCCACCATTTTTATTTTTACTCTCGGAAGTGAAATAGATGATATGATAAAAAAAGCAAGCAGTAGTGGAGATACTCTGGCAACCATTATAATGGATTCTATTACTACAAGCATGCTAAGCATCCTTGGGGAAAAAGCTGGTGAACTTATAAAAAAAGAGAGCATTAAAAAAGATAACTGGAGTTCAACCTGTACTTACTCCCCCGGACAATTTAAATGGACAATTGAGGAGCAAAAAGAAATTTTTAAGATGGTTGATGGAAGCAAGATTGGAGTAAAATTAAATAAAAGTTATTTGATGATACCATTTAAATCAATTTCAGGCATATACGGATTTGGGCCCAAGGATAAAATTGATAAAACCAGGGTTGCCTGTGATCTTTGTCCAAGGAAAAACTGCATTGGAAGAAGATAGGATAACTGCTTATTTAACTTTTACCTTTTCTTTTTTTGGAATAAGGTCTTTAAACAGTATTAGTTTATTATGCGGACATGCTTCTATGCAGGCTCCGCATTCATTGCACTTAGAATAATCAAACTCAGGAATAGCCTTTTCTTTATTCCACACTATTGCTTCATTTTCACATGCTTTAAAGCATTGTCTGCAATGCAGACATCCATAATCACACTTTTCTCTGCCAGGTATATCTCTTAAAGAATCATAACTGCACCTGAATACAACTTTAGCATCAGCAGGAACTAATTTAATAATATTTCTAGGGCATTCTTTTACACATAGACCGCAGCCAATACATTTGCTTGGGTCTATTACTGCCACATTCATATCTTTATCAATACGTATAGCATGCTGGGGACATATATTCAAACAGTCTCCTAAACCAAGACAGCCATAAGGACATTTTTTTGGTCCTGCCAGTAGCTTAGATGCTGTATTGCAGGAATTAATACCATCATACTTTGCAATATATCCACACCCTCCAGTACAGCATACAACTGCTCTTTTATTCATTGCTGAAGTATCTACTTTTATATCAAGTATTTTTTCCAGATCTTCCAGCATTTCCCTATTTTGCAAAACAGTAGCGCATGTATTGCTAAAAAATGTATTTTTGTCTTTAGCTAATGCCTGAGCATAAGCAAAACAGCCTGGGAGTCCGCATGCACCGCAGTTCATGCCAGGAAGTTTTTTATTAATTTTTTCAGCTTTTTGCAGAGCTTCTGGCTCGGGTGGAAGAACCTTGTTCACTACAAATATCAATACTCCACATACAAGACCAATACCAGTTAATATTAAAATAATCCAAATCATATTTTACTGTATCTCCTATATTTACCTATATTTACAACACTGCTTACATCATTCCGCTAAAGCCTGTAAAGGCAAGAGCTAAAAGAGCTGCTATTATAAATGCTATTGGCAATCCCCTCATTGAGCGTGGAGTTTCTCCAAGGTCTATCTTCTCTCTAATTCCAGACATAATAACCAGTACCAGTGTAAATCCTATTCCTCCACCTAAGGCACTCACCACACTTTCTAAAATTGAATAACCCTCGTTAGCATTGATAAGTGTTATTCCCAAAACTGCACAATTTGTAGTAATAAGAGGAAGATATATACCAAGTGCATTATAGAGACTGATATTTGTCCTTCTTATTGCTAGTTCTACTATCTGCACAAGTGATGCTATTACCAGAATATAAATTACTATATTCATAAACTCTACATTGTAAGGTATAAGAATAAACTGATTTATAATAGAAGTAGCAAGCGAGGCAAGAAGCATCACTAATGTAACAGCAATACCCATGCTAACAGCATTAGATAGCTTTTTTGAAACCCCAAAAAATGGGCATAGCCCTAAAAATTTAGAAATAACTAAATTATTAACGATAGCCATAACAACAAATATGGTTATAAGATTATTCACTTTTTATCACTCCCAACCATTTAAATAATGCCAGTAACAGTCCAATAACTAAAAATGCACCAGGGGGCAATATAAAGATAGTCATCGGACTTGCAGAAAGGACAGGAATTTTAAATAACTGGAAACCAAATACTGACAAACTGCCTGTTCCTAAAATCTCTCTGAGCAATGAAATAATGACCAGTGCAAGAGTAAATCCTATGCCTATCCCTAATGCATCACCAATAGATAATAATACCGAATTTTTAGATGCAAACACCTCTGCTCTTCCTAAAATAATACAATTTACCACTATTAACGCCAGGTATATGCCGAGTGATTCATAAAGAGGCGGAATATATGCCTGAAACACCAGACTCAGTATAGTAACAAAAGTAGCAATAACAACAATAAATACTGGGATCCTTGCCGCAGCAGGAGTTGCTTTTCTTATAATAGAAATAATTATATTAGAACAAAGCAGAACAAAAATAACACCTGCACTCATACCCAGAGCATTATCAAGAGAAGAAGTAACTGCCAGTGTAGGACATAAACCCAGTGCAAGAATAAATACTGGATTGGATATAATTATTCCTTTTGAAAATTCTTTCCAGAATTGTGCACCCAAGTGTTTACTTCTAATTTTTTTATTGTTATTTTTATTTTCCATATTTACCTAACTATCTACTTTATTATCTGCCAGTTTGCCTACCTTGCTTAATCTATTTTATTCTATCCGTTTTTATATAAATATTTAAATTATTTAATCACCTTCAAGCAAATTAATCTTTTCTACCATTGCCTTCCTAATCGCCTCAACAACTGCTTTTGAACTAATTGTTGCTCCAGCTATTGCATCTACCTCTCCCCCATCTTTCTTTAAGGCTATATCTTCTGCCGCCATCCCCTTAAATTGGTCAGTAAACGAGTTCTCAGTTATCTTACTTCCTAGACCAGGAGTTTCAGTATTAGATATAATAACCACATCTTCTACAGCAAAGTTTTTATCAACTCCGACAAGTATATTAATTTTTCCACCGTATCCCTTTCCTGTTGCTAAAAAGGCATACCCAATTATTTCACTATCCTGATATATTATATAAATTTCATCCTCATATTTAAAATCATCCATGTCAGCAAAAATGCCTGCTAGCATGTTTTTAATTTCAGCTTCCTGCTGAGCCTCAACAATCGGTGAAGTTATACTATTTATATAAATAAGCAGACTGACCGAAATCAGAACTATTATGGTTAAAAAAACTATAGGATAAATTTTATTTGATAAAATTTTACTTGCCATTTTATTTTATTTTTTATTCCCTTTCTCTTTATCAGCTTTCTTTTTCTGATAACCAAACGGTTTGGGTTTTAAATACTTATCTATAAGCGGCGTAAATGCATTCATTATAAGTATAGAAAAACATACACCCTCAGGCATAGCCCCAAACCTCCTTATAAGAATTGTTAAAATTCCTGCACCAAAAGCAAATATCATTCTTCCATAACCCGTAACTGGTGATGTTGCATAATCAGTGGCCATAAAAAATGCGCCTATCATAAGCCCTCCTGCCAGAATCTGAAAAGCAACATCTTCTCCAAGCAGAAATGATCCCAGAGCAACAGTTCCAATATAGACAAGGGGAACTTTCCAATCAATTATACGAAAAGCCAGTAGTATTGCAGCTCCAATTAAAATAAACAGAGCTGAAGTTTCTCCAATTGAACCGCCAGTATTTCCAAAAAAAAGGTCCCTGTATAGCATTAATTTGCTGCCTTCGTGTACAAAGCTCTCACTTAGCGGAGTAGCACATGTTACCGCATCAGAGCTAAACTTTGCGGGAAGCGTCCATTTAGTCATATAGCTGGCAAAACAAACTGATAAAAATGCCCTTCCTGCCAGAGCAGGATTAAAAATATTATATCCAAGACCACCAAATGCTTCTTTGGCTATTGCAATTGAAAATGCTGAGCCAATTACAACCATCCAGATAGGCATTCTTGGCGGAAGAGTAAGAGCTAAAATAAGTCCTGTAATTACAGCACTGCCATCCATAATGAATTTCCGTCTTCTCAATTTTTTTATAACAAATTCTGTTAGGACTGCTGTAGCAGTACTTGCAATAATTGTCCATAATGCTCCATAGCCAAAATAATATATCGCAGCTCCAGTGGGGAAAAGTAGTGCTATAACCACAATATACATTATTTTACTTATAGAAAAACCTCTCCACATATGAGGTGAATGGGAAATTAATATATCCTCTCTTTTTGCTATTACAACTTTTTTATTTTCTTCCATTTAAACTTAGTTCCCTGCTATTTAGTTAAGCTAATCTTTCCTGTTTTTATATATCCTACTATTGGAATATTAGCAGGACAGATATAAGCACAGGAACCGCACTCAATACAATTCTCAATATAATAATCCTTGCAAGCGTCATGCATCCCGTTTTTAACAAATTCTACAAACATCAGCGGCATTAATCCCATCGGGCAGATACTGACACACCTGCTGCACCTTATACAATTCTGCTCAAATGTCGGTTTGCTTTTTTTAACAAGAATACAATTAATTCCTTTAGTAACAGGAAAATTGACATCAACTACAGAAATCCCCATCATAGGACCTCCTATAATCAACTCATTTGCTTCTCCTCTTACCCCTCCGCAATAATTAATCAAGTCAATTATAGGCGTGCCCATCCTAACCATTAAATTATTGGGATTTTTAAAATTACCTGTAATAGTAATAACTCTTTCTATTAAGGGTTTTCCTTCTATTACAGCCTCATAAATTGCCAGTGAAGTGCTTACATTATTAACTACAACACCAACATTCAATGGAAGCCCTCCAATTGGGACACTTCTTCCAAGGATAGTCTTGATAAGTGTTTTTTCAGCTCCCATAGGGTATCTTGAGGGGAGAGAGACTACCTTAAAAATATCCTCAAATCCCATCTCGCTGGCAAGCTTTTCGATATATTTTATTGCATCTTCTTTATTATTTTCAATAGCTATATATACTTTTTCAGGAGACAAGACCTTCTTTATAATATAAAGGCCCAGCAACACTTTCTTACCATATTCAAGAAGTACCCTGTGATCTGAAGTAATATAAGGCTCACACTCACAGCCATTTAGAATTACAGTATCAATATTTACTCCAGGAGGCGGAGAAAGTTTAACATGTGTGGGAAAAGCAGCTCCACCTAACCCTACTACTCCTCCTTCTTTTATTTTACTCAATATTTCTTTACTAGAAAGTGAATCAATAATACCAGTTATCTTCGGTAATTCACCTGGATCGTCTGCGTCTGATAATTTCTCCAGATCAACCCATGAGTCCTCACCATCAGATGCAATTAATATAGCATCTCCAAAAATACTGGTTGCTGGATTTATAACTTTGATGTTTTTTACTACTTTTCCTGAAATGGGTGAATGAATAGGAGCAGATACATAACTTTCCGTATCAGCAATTTTTTGCCCGGTTTTAACTTCATCACCTCTTTTAACTAAAAACTTGCATGGAGCTCCAATGTTTTGTTGGATTGGAACAATCACATTGTCTGGAATTTTAAAAACCTCAATAGATTTATTTTCAGTAAATTTATCTTCAGGCAGTTTCAGTCCCCTGGAAGTACTTCTTATCTTAATCACAGATTCCATAATTTATATTAAACTTTAAAACTAAAAAATTTATAAAAAATCCACCCTTAATATTTCTTTATTTTTAATAATTTATTTATATTTAAAATAGCTTTCTAATTACTTAAATACTTACTAAGTCCGCTTGATTTGTAAATATTTCTTTCGCTATCTATAATTAATGCTTCTACATTATCCAATGATTCTACCAGTTTTAATCCGTCTTGTGAACCCATAACAAAAACTGATGTTGCTAGAGTATCTGCCTCTGTACATGTTTGGGCAATAACAGTAACACTTATACATTTATCAGCAGAAAATCCTGTTTTTGGGTCCATTATATGATGGACTTCTTTATCAGGATCAAAATACCTGTAATAATTTCCTGATGTTGCCACAGCTTTCCCTGCAAAACTGAAGGAAGCAATACTCTCATCAGTATTATCCGGATTTTCCAGGCTGATATTCCACATTTCTCCGTCACCTTTTACCCCAAGGGAGACTATGTCTCCACCAGCATTTATCAGAGCGCTCTCAACCCCTGCCTCCTGTATAACATCCATTGCCTTGTCAATAATATAGCCTTTAGCAATCCCGCCAAGCGTAATAGACATTCCATCCAGATCAAATTTTATTTTTCTATTCTCAATATTAATCTTATCTGAGCCAACAAGCATCAGGGCTTCAGATATCTTCTCAGCCTGAACTTCTTCACTTTCTTTCCACAATCCTTCAGACCACAGTTCCAGGAGAGGATCAATAGTTATATCAAAGCTGCCATCAGTAATTTTATAATATTCTATTGATAAATCTATCATTTCTAACAATTCATCTGATGCTTTATCTAAATACCCTTGCTGGTTGAGTCTGCATACTTCACTGTTCTCATCATAATTTGAAGCAATTCTTTCAAGTTCCTCAATTTTCTTATATGCTGATCCAATAATTTCATTACCACAGTTTTTATCTGCATATACAATTATACTTACATAGGTTCCCATATGCTGTTGGGTTTCTTCAACTCTTTCCAGAGAGACTTTCTTGCAGCCGCCAAGAGAAATAAATACAATGGAGAATAGAAAAATGATAAAAAAAATAAAAATAACTTTTATTCTTATGCCCTTAAACAATTATATTCCTTTTTCTAATTAGTTTTGCTATAAGTCCAGGTTTCATTTAAATTTTAAAATATTTTATTTAACTAACCAAACTATAATTAATCAGCCCGGGAAAGACTTGTCCTGCAATTTTCTAAGCTCAAGCAACAGTGAATCACAAGAAAATTCTATGTCATCATACTTTATTGTTTGATCCTTTTTGATATCTCTTTTTAAAGTATTTCCTTCAGCTAACCCTATAGGCAGCAAGCTTTCCTCTTTTGCATTTCTATACAGGTCAATAAGTCCATAAACAGTGTAACCACCTATTCCATCAATTACCTCTCCAGCCTTTAAATCTCTTTTTGCTACAGTAATAACATCAGATACAAGTCCTCTCTTTGGAACTATTGTAGGTTCATTATAGAAATAAACTCTTGCAATCGATAATGGGGTCTCAATACTGGTTAGATGATAAGGGCGGTAAAGCAGGTAATTTGGCCCCTCTCCTAATTGAAGATATTTTAAGTCCTTTTTTATTATTTCATTATTAGTTGTATAAACTAAAAAAACTCCTGGAGCAATATCACCAATTGCAAAATCAACTACTCCTTTTTTCTCTAGAATTCCTCCATCTTTTTTTAGTTTAAATATCTCAACCAGATCAGTAACATTTGCTTTTGGTCCATGCATTCCTATACAATCCGGGACAAGACCAGTAGCGTTAGATACGCAAGCCATTTCTATCATGGATTTTGTCCCATCAACAAAAGAAGTCATCATCCTCGCACTTGAGCCTTTAGCAGCAGCATATTCTGCCAGTGTTGTAGGATTAGCATATCTGTTTAAAGGATTATTTTTACCTTTGCCGGCTGCTACGACTTCAAGTCCTAATGCATCTGAAAAATCATATAATTCTTTAAGTGCACCTGGCTCATCGCCTGCTGAAACTGTATATACAATTCCATACCTGTCAGCAAATTTTTTAAGGATTGGGCCGATAGTAACGTCTGCTTCAACATTTAACGAAACTACATTTTTCTTGCATGCTATTGAATTAAGTGCTATATAAGCTCCGGCAGCAGGACTGCCAGTTGCATCTAAAACTACATCTACATCCTCTATTGCAGATATATAAAAGAGATCATTCGTGATTATAATTTTACCTTCTTTAACTGCCTCGTCTAATTGTTTCTTTATATTCCTATGTACAATTCCGCCTTCAGCAGTAATTTTTTCTATAGTTATATTTTTATCACTGATATTATCTTCACTGCCAGTTACAAATGCTTCGCTTTTCTTTATGCCTAATTCGCCGGCAATTTTTGCGGTTCTTTCTATATCTCTATTAGCTACTGCAAGGACTTTAAACCCTTTTAAATCTCTCATGTGGGAAATTAAGCCCTTCCCCATCTGCCCTACTCCGGCAATAGCAACATTTATTGTCTTTCCTTCTCTTTGTAAAGAATCTAATTTATTATTTAATCCTAACAATTTTAGCCCTGAAAGATCTGTATGATATGATAAATTTTAATAAAACACGGTGTATTATATTATATTATACACATCAATAACAAGTATTTATTCTTATAAATACTTCAAGCTGCAAGCAATCATTTAAAACTAAGAGTATCCAGCATTCCGTAATAAATTACTTCTAAAATTTCCGTGTATTCAGAATTTGATAACCCCTCAAATAAATACAGCCTGTTATTATCAATTATAAAACTTAAATTCATTTTCCAATATTTATTTTCATCATCTAAGTACTCATAAGAGAATTCCTTTACTGACACTGAGTTTAACTCATAATCCTTATGTCCACTATCGGTTTGCTTCCAATTATTAGTAGAGTTGATATCATTTGATATTGCATCCGCATATTCTAAAAACTCTTCTTCGCCTGGATAGTAATTTTCATTTACCACCCATAGTGTCAATACCAAAGGTTCACTGCCAGAAAACAGTAAAAAATCTACTGCAAGTTCAGCTTCATCCTCACGGTCACTAATTTCACAATCCTGCGGATATTTAATTGAGAATTCAAGCTGCTCATCACTATATGTGTTATTTAGTTCTATTACTGGTGCTACAACCTTAAAATCATGTTTCTGGCAAAGACTGTCATTAAGATATACCTCAACATAATAATTTCCAGATTTCCATGGAATATCACTTAAAAACTTAAAAGCAGTATATGATTGCTTGTAATAATTTTCTACAGCTTCAAATTTATTTTCCTGCAATAGATCACTATCATTGGAAAATAATTTAGCTCCTATAGTATTTCCTTTGATTTGATAATTCAATTTTATACATGCATAAAAAATATCAAAGACACCAAATTGGCTCTTTGAATTTAAAGGTTCATAACTATCGCTAACCGCATCTGTAAGCAACACTTCCAAAATTTTTACATCAGGAATCAGTATTTTAAATTCAGCAGTGTCTGTAAGCATAGAGTTATGGAAAAATTCAACAATATACTCTCCTGGTTCTGCTAGAATATTGTCCTTCTCTTTATCTTCCTTGTCTAAATAAATACTGCTTGCAATATATCCTTCAATATAGCCCTTCTTTTCTGCAGAATATTCATCTGTGTTTTCAAAGATTATTTTGCCAGTTTCTTTATTCTTCCAGACAAAACTAAATTTATCTTCACTTTTTATACCTGCTGCTTTAATAGTTGCAAAAATCTGCTGAACTCCTATGTCAAAACTACCTTTTGGAATAACTGGAGCATAAGTCTCTTCATCCAGCTTTTCACAAGTTACAATCTCTCCAAAATCAAGATCAGGAGTACAGGATAGAAGACTAAAATTAAAAAATAATACTACAGCACAAAGAAGTAGAAATATAGAATTTTTTTTAAAGTAAAAATTTTTCACTATGCTAGATGATTAAATCTGTAAATTTATTTTTATTTTACCTGTCACTTGATATCTACGGCAATAGGCAGGTGGTCAGAGGCAATACTATAAGGAACTACCAGATTTGATATCCTAATATCATCTGTTACCCATACATAATCAATCCTTCTATAAGGTTTGTAATGAACCCATGTTAATCCTTTGCCTTTACCTATTGATGCATGTGAGTCTATAAGTCCTGCATTATACATCACCCGTATTTCCGGATCATTCGGCTCTGCGTTAAAATCACCCATAATAGCTGTCCTTTTCAATCCGCCCCATTCTTCTATAAGACTCTCAACCTGGCTTTCCCTTATATATCCTTCATCTTCTATTTGATGTAAATGAACACATAGAATATTAATATTTTCATTTTCAGCAAGCTTTAGTTCTGCCAGTATGAAACTTCTACGTAATGGTGCACCCATTCTAGGTAAAAAACCACTCTTTATAATTTCAACAGGATACCTGCTTAAAATAGCGTTCCCCCAGACTGCATCTGATGCCGGCATAAAAATATAATCCATTTCCAGTCTATTAGCAAGCCAGCTTAAATTGTCCACTGAGCTATTTATTACCCATCCCCTGGAAACTTCCTGAAGAGAAACAACATCAGCTCCATTTCTTTCTATTACTTCTGCAATACTTTCTAAATCCAGATATCCATTTATATTAAATCCCTGATGAATATTGTAAGTCATGACTGTAACAGAATCCTCTTCCCCTACAACATAAGAAGGAGCTTTTGTAGGCATAAACATAATTATGGGAATAATTAATAAACACAGCAGTAAATACAGAGGCTTGTAATTCTTACTGACAATAGAACCCATATTTACACTTTTTATTCTACTGCTATTTTTGCTGCTATAACTATTATTATCCCTATAATTTTTCTCCTGTCTTTTCCTGAGTGTAACTGCTAAAAGTCCGCAAATTGCAATAAAGATAGCAATAAACATTGGAACCAGCCAGTTATCAAAAGGAAGACTAATGTCGTAACTCGCATAATAAATAAAAATTAATATAAAAAATAGTATTCCTCCTGTTGCCACTGCAGAAGTTGTTTTCCAGGGTGCTTTTTCAACTGAGCCGTCTGTAACCTTATGTAAAACAATAAGTAAAAGCCATACAGTTCCTATCTGGCCAAAAATTAACTGAATAATATACAGATAACTAGCGGCATTAGGCCAGAAAGAAAAAATAAGAAATATTGAGGCTAATACAGTAATAGTAATCCTTGTTTTTATTATATTAAAAAAGTATGTGAAGCTGAATGCAATAATATTTGCAGCCAATATTACTATAAGAGATAGTGCCAAATTAGATCTTGTAATTGCCATACATGCTGCCAGATTCTGAAACTTAAGTAGCTGAAGCATGATCCAGGGAAGGATTATAATTAAAGTATAAAAACTGGCTTTACTGCTATCCCTGAATTTAATTACTTCTAAATCTGCAGCAGGTATCCTAAAAATAGTCCACAAATGGATCACAGTCAATAACAAAATAAAAAGATTTACTTGCGGACTTGACCTCCAAATTATATCCCACGTTCCAGAAAGCCCGTGCACTGCACTATCAAAGCTAGTACCAAAAATAACGGCCGGTAAAAAGACTGTAAGTAAATTTATCTTCCTGCATTGAATTAGTGAAATAAAAAAGATAAAACTGCTTATCCAAAGGACTGTTCCCAATGCTGATAACGCAAGACTGAGTGGAGCCCAGGAAATTACCTGAATTATAAATCTAATAACACCCAATCCGCCCACTATCAACCAGAGAGTAGTTTTCCATTTTAAGAATCTAAATAAAAAACCAACTAGAAAAACTATTGCAAAAGTTATAAATGCATATATGCCCACATCTGTTAAAGATATATTTGGACGTTCACGATAAAAATTTACAAGCAAAGATAAGAATACACGAAGTATTTGAATGCCAAAAAAAGTGTTTAAAACAATAATTATAAAATATAACCAGCTTACCTTACTCTTTTCCAAAATTTCCCCCTTTATAATTACAATCAATTATACATTTATGTTAATTATAAAATACTTATTTTGGCTGACCCTTATTTGGAACTACGCATATCATACTCAGTCCATTTTCTCCTGCCTGAAATTGATGTAGCTCGTTAGGCTTAATTAATATGCAATAATCTTTTTCAACTCTTATTTTTCTATCACCTTCCAGAACATTACCATCTCCACTTACTATATAAACTTCATGTTCCCACTCATGTTTATGTCTTGTAGTATGCCCTCCTGGTCCAATCTCAAATAACCTCATTGCAAAATTTGGAGCACCGTCTTTTTTAGTTATAAATGGATAAAACTTAACATTTTTCATTTCACTGTCACTGATAATGTTAGGAGTAAAATCTCTTTTTTTCTTTATTATCATCTTAAACAATCCCCCTACTTGTATATTATTTATTACAATATATTCCTTATAGGATTTAAAATATTGTAACATAAATTCAAGTATTTTTACTTTAAAATTTTATTATTAATTCGCAAGTCATTATATCATTTTATAGTTCTTTTTATTTTAAATGTAACGTATAATATTTTCAGATACAACAATTTTAAGAGGTTTTTATTTTAAATTAAATCTAGAAGTTGAAAAAAAATTATATTATGATATAATATATGCAATTATGTAAAAGTGTTAATACGCATAAAAATATTAAATTTTAAAAAATATTTATTGGAAAATATATAAAATGGAAAGAAAAATTTTCTTTGAAGAGGGAAATATAAAGATAATAAATGATAGTATTTTTTCCACAAGAGAAATCCCCGAAAATAGTATAGATTTAATTATAACTTCTCCACCATATAACCTAGATATAAAATATAATTCTCATAACGATAAACTTACTTATGATAAATATTTGGAATTCTGCAAAAAATGGCTTTCTATTTGCTTTAGATTTTTAAAAAACGATGGAAGATTTTGTTTCAATATTCCTTTAGACAAGAACAAAGGAGGTCAACAAAGCGTTGGGGCAGATCTTACCAAAATTACAAAAAGTGTAGGATTTAAATATCATTCTACTATAGTCTGGAATGAAGGAAATATATCTAGAAAAACTGCATGGGGTTCTTGGTTGAGTGCTTCAGCTCCTTATGTTATTGCCCCTGTTGAATTAATTATTATTTTATATAAAAAAAGATGGAAAAAAACCAGTGGTAGTAGAAAATCAGATATAAGTAAAAAGGAATTTATGGACTGGACTAATGGTCTTTGGACATTTTCGGGTGAAAGTAAAAAAAAGATTGGTCATCCTACACCATTTCCTGTTGAACTTCCAAGAAGATGTATGAAATTATTTAGCTTTGTAAACGATACTATATTGGATCCTTTTGTAGGGAGCGGGTCAACATTAATTGCTGCTTACCTAAATAGAAGAAGGGCTATAGGGATTGAAATAGATACTAGCTACTGTGAAATTGCAAAAAAAAGATTATTAACAGAAGCACGCATAAATGAAAGACAACTATTTATGATGGAGAACAATGCCCAAAACTATAAGTGATTTAGTAATAGAGTACTTTAGAAATCATCCCAATGAAGAATTAAAGCATGGATCTGTGGTAGATTGGGTAACTGAACAGTGGCTAAAAAATCATAATAAGCCACCAAGGGATCCATGGAGAGCTATAAGACAATTGCACCAAAATGGTAAACTCATAAAGATTAAAAAAGGCGTCTATAAATATGATCCCGATTATATTAACAAAGTAGAAATTTGGAATTTTTCTCCAAAAGTTATAAAAGCAATACTAGAGAGGGACCAGTATCGTTGTGTAGTTTGTGGAAGAGGTAAAAAAGATGGAGTAGAACTTGTAGCAGATCATATTAAACCAAGAGATAAGGGTGGAACAAATAATATAGAAAATGGACAAACTTTATGTACAGAACACAATATAATTAAAAAGAATTACTCTCAAACTGAAGCTGGTAAAAAATATTTTATAAAGATATATGAAAAAGCAATTACCAATAATGATGATAGAATGATTAAATTTTGTAGAAATATATTTGATGTTTATGATAAATTTGAAATAAATGGACATATAAAGAGACCTAACGGTGAATAGTAGGTATTAATAAAAAATCCTCTCTTTAAGTGGGAAAACCATCGAAAATAGCTTAATTTATATTAATGCCTGATAAATATAGGATGTTCTCTCTAATTATTAATTCAATAATGATTATAATTATTACCAATATTTAGATTTATAATCATAGAATATACAAGCAATAGCATTATATCCTAGCTCTGGCTTGATTAACCTCCATTTTGGTAAAACTACCTACCTCCTTATATAGCCATATTCCAGTTATAACTAGTGACATGAAATCAGCAACAGGAACAGACAGCCAAACACCATTTACTCCAAGAAAAATAGGTAATATCAATACTGCTGGAATCAAAAACAAGATCTGTCTTGAAATCGTTATAATTAATGCTGGTTTTGCCTTACCAATAGCCTGGAAGAGACCACCACCTAATACCTGTATCCCTACCAGTGGTAAAAATATTATAACTACCCTTAAAGGAAAAATTCCTTTAGCAATAAATTCTGGATCGTTTGTAAAAATTCCAATAACCTGGGCAGGGAAAAGCATCATTATGATAAAACCAAATCCTGCAATAATTACAGACCATAAGATTGCTGTCATAAGTGTTTTTTTAACCCTTGAAAATAATTTAGCTCCATAATTAAAACCAACAATGGTTGAAAAACCCTGCGTAATGCCAATAATTGGCATTTGAATCAGACTCAAAAGTCTGAGCCCTACACCCATAATAGCTATATATAAGTCGGTTCCATAATAAGCCAGAACTCTATTAGAAATTAATATTATTATACTGGCTGCTCCCTGTCTTAAAAAAGATGGAAATCCAAGTTTGAGAATTTCTTTAATTATATTTAATTTAATCCTAAACATAGATAATTTTAAACGGAAAATACTATGTCCATACATAAAATAGCATATAATATAAATTGTAGTTAACGCCTGGCTGATGATTGTAGCTATAGCAGCACCTTTGATCCCCATATTAAAACCAAATATTAAAACTGGATCTAATATTATATTCGCTACTGCACCAATGGTCATTGAATACATAGCTGCTCTGGGATTTCCTTCAGCTCTTATAAAATTGTTTGAACTTATTGAAAAAGAAAAGAATACAAGACCTAGTAAAATTATTGAAGTATAATCCAATGCATATGGTAATACTTCACTTGAAGCACCAAAAAAAATAAGGATTTCTTCAATAAAAATATAACCTGCTATTATAATAGCTGCGTTAAAAATGAAGCTTAATATAATACCATTTCCAACTGTCCTGATAGCAATATCTTTTTCCCCTCCACCCAACGCTCTCGAAATTATCGATGCAGCACCAACACCAACCATTATACCTATTGCCATCATTATTAATTGGATAGGTAAGACTATGGATAATGCAGCAATAGCAAGAGAGCCAACACCTCTGCCCACAAAAATAGTATCAACAACATTATAAAGAGCACCCACTATCATTCCGATAATAGCAGGTGCTGAAAATTTAAACAGGAGTTTAGTAATATTGCCTTTTAGTAACTTTTCTCTTTTAGATTGCATTTAGATTATTGATTTGCAATATTCTGAAAAAATTGATTCTTTGCTGCTTCATTATATCCGACAGCACTGGATTTACCAAACCATTGGGGCCACGAATCAAATGTTGCTATGGTTATATCATTTCTATTCATGGATAACAAAGCAGGTAAAATTCTAGCTGCCTGGCTTAGAGAAATATTTGACCAGACATATTTACTCATATCATTTAAAAAATTTGATAGATTATCTGAGTTTGCCATTGATTTTTTTTGCTCCAGTAAATCCACTGCAAGCATTGCAGATTGCCTCTCTCTTGCATATGCACCTCCACCATAAAGAGATCTTCCATGTCTTGCTCTGCATAAGGCAAGAGCTTGGGTCCCATTTATAGCATGCGTTCCAATATCTAAGTAACACCCCGAAAAACCATCTGCAATATTTTCTTCAACATTAGTTGTTACCCCTCCAAAATAATTGATAAGAGGAACAAATCCATCAAAATCAGTTATTACATAAAAATCTATTTTCATACCTGTAAACTGTTCAAAAGTAGTTACTGCACCATCGTTTCCTTTGCTAGCATGATAACCATTTATCTTCCTGCCATTAAACCAGGTATCCCTTGGAATAGTAACAACATATGCCTTATGAGTATCAAGATTTAAATGAACAAGAATGTTTATATCAGTTCTTCCACTAACTCTTCCGCCAGGCCTATCTGAAGCACTGTCATCACCCCAGAGCATAAAATTTACAGCATTCCCTGAATTAAAACCTGAGGCAGTTCCCGAGATCGAACCCGAGCTCGCAACTGTGGTTGGTGCTGCTGTGGTTGGTGCACCTGCATATGATTTTATAGCATAACCGTTACAAAGGGCACTAAATTCCTGAGAACGAAGAAAACCACTCAAAATAGACTCCCTGCTCTCTCCCTTGTTTAAACAAGAGAGCCAATGATTATAGCCATCCGCATCAGGATTTCTATCAAAAAATGCCTTGTATAGTATTGTCAGAAATGCTTCATTGCTATGATTCTGGCCTGTGAATTCAGGACTTAAAATAAAACCTTTTGCAACATCTTCACCTGTCTTGCTTCCATCCAGCAAAGAGGTTACCCACTGATTCAGTCCAGTTTGATCAGGCTGTCTCCCAAGACAATGCACATAAAAGCGAGTAACGAATGTCTGGACCTGATCTGCTGTCCCTGCATTTATATAAGACGGGGAAAGAATTGCAACTAGGACAATAATTAAAACAAATATCGCTAAATATTTCATTTTGCCAACTATCTTACCTTTCATTTACTTCCTCCTTTGGTTTCTTTACCAAATTTATTATTATTGTATAAATTTACTCTCTGATCTTAAAAAATACTTTTTCAATTCAACTAATAAAAAATTATTTAATATTATACATTTTATTTTCTATATATAAAATCAAAATATAAAAAATAAAAGATGTTTCTAGGAAATATTAATCTCTCCTTACTATAGAAGTTTATAAATGGAGTTAAATTTCCTTGATCTCTAACTCTGGGAAAGAATAGTGTTTAATATTTTTTGTGATCAATATTAAACTATAAGTTATAGCTGTAGCTGCAATAATTACGTCTGTAGTAGCCAATGTCTTACCTTTTTCAACATACTCCTGTCTTAGTCTACCTGCTAATTTAGCAATCTTTTTAGTTACCTCAAAATAATAAAGACTTTCAATGAATCTATTTGTTTTTTCCTTTTCTTTTTCCTTCATTCCAGTATAAGTTTCAGCAACATTGATACAGCAGCAACCAATAATATCACCATTCTGGCCAATTTCTTCCAAAAAGGAATTCACTTCTTTATTACCTCTAAGATGATCTATTATTGTTGTAGTATCTAATAAATATCCAGCCATTACATTATTTCCTTTAGTCTCTTTTCATCTTCTTCTCTTAAGTTTTTTACCCAACTACTTACTCCTTTTCTAAGTTCAGGATGGTCTTCATCATTCCAAGCTCCAGCTGTTTCCTTTACCGCCTTAATGAAGTTCAAGCGTCTTATCTCTTTTTTTAGAGTTTGAGTTATAAACCAACTACGTTTTCTTTTCCCAGAAAGCTTATCTATCTCATCTACTAATTCTCTAGATACTACAATGTGAGTTCTTTTTTTAATATCCATGTTAATTTCTTTTATTAATTTAATAATTTACCTTACATATTAACTTATTATGGGATATTATCAAGGGTTTTACAATAATTAATATATTTAACTCTTACTTATTTATATTTTCCTATAATTTAATAAGAAATATTAAAAATTTTACTAAAAATTTTATTTACAAACATATTTATGTTAAAATATATAATAATTCATATAGACTTTTAATAATAATTAATATATAATAACGATTTATATAAATATTAAATAAATTATTAATTTTTTATTCTAATATATATTAATATTGGTAGATGAAATTTTAAAACTTAATATTTATTTTAATATTGAAATATTTATATTTACATAAAAACAATAAAGGAGCAGGAATGATATGAGTTCATTAGTACAGAAAGACATTAGAAATTTAAGAACAAACCTTTCCAAATATATTGATAAATATACTGGAAAGAAAATCTATATCACCAAATACAATAAAGTAATTGGTGAGCTAAAATTTTATTCAACAAAAGAAAAGGCAAGAGCAAAGCTGGCTATTGCAAAAGAGTTAATTAGTAACTCTCATATAAATCTTGATCTCTCATAATAGACACCACCAAACTTTTGATTACTTATTTCTAAAAGTATCCTTTTGAAATGTTTTTTTAATGAAGAGGGTAATATTTATATTAAGAAAATAAGATTATTTTATGAAATTGCTGGAATTGTTGGTTTTTTCTTTAAAACAGCCCTATTCTTATCCTGAGCTTTCTTATAAACATATGGCGACTTTTTTAGGAGCCAGTAACGTATGACTGGCTGGATTGCTCTTATTAAATACCTCTTGAATCCTAATAACCTTTTTATATCCTCTATGAAATCATCAAGGGAACGCTGCTGATAATTTAATATTCTCTGGCTTTCAGCAGTATTCATCCAATCAATATAAAAACTACTCATGCTGAAAGCTCTCCTTGGAAGCATTCCTATTCCAATAATATCTAAAACTTTCTTAACAAATTCATACTGGTAAATCTGACAGCTTCCACCGCCACCAATTAGTAATGTTTTCTTCCAAACTTCCTTATTTCCAATAGCATTTGTAAATGCCAGCCCTATGTCATCAGGATGGATCAATTCAATTCTTGTGTCCAGTGGAACCTGAAACAGCATGGGGTTGATATCACAAAGATTTGCAGCCAGAACAGCTCCCAGCCTAAATATGGCCCAATCCAATCCGGAAATCTTTACAAGCTGTTCACATGCCACTTTATGATGTGAATAATTATCAGTTGGTTGGACAGGGTCTGTAATCATATGTGGAGGTACTTTTTTTTGGGTTTTTCCAAATACAGAAACAGATGAGGTAAATATAATTTTAGGAGGTTTTTCTAATTTTTTCATATTGTTTAATAAATTCCTGGTTCCTTCTACATTTACCTCCCATGCCCAATTAGGTTTCAGCTCACTGACTGGAGGTATAATAAAAGCCAGATGAATAACTATATCCTGCCCTTTTACAGCATTACAAACATCATTTATATCCTGTATGTCACCCCAGATAATTTCAATATCTGATCCAAACATCTTGGATTTTTTTTCATTCAATTTAGTTTTAAGATCAAAGCATCTTACCTTATAATTTTGTTTTAATAACTCTCTGATAGTACTTAGTCCAACACTACCAAATGCTCCTGTTAGTAATATTCTCATTCTTATTTACACTCCCTTAAATTTATTTATTTTAAAAAACTTCAATTTTCATTTTGACAATTTTTATTTTTTCCCTAACCCATGTATAAGTATTAAAATACTCTCACTGGCAACTTCGTTCCAGTCAGACCCTTTCGGATCCAATAACCCCTGCATTAGCATCCCTACTACTAATGACATAATAATTTTAGCAGTAATTTCCGGGTCAACTTTTCTAATAACTCCTGCCGAAATCCCCTTTTCAATCATACTTGCAAAAAACTTTATATACTTTCTGTACGAACCGATTGTTTCCTTTCTCAGTTCAGGATCATGTACGGATTTAGTCCATAGCTCTAAAAAAATCGGTAATTGAGTTCCTGCTTCTTTAAACACCGGTTCTGCTGTTTTAGAAACATTATAAAAAAATTCCAGAACATTTCCTGACCTTGAACTAGCTGAATCTAACTGGTTATCTAATTTATCTAGCCAACTGTTCAAGAGCTCTAAAATAAGAGCCTGCTTGCTTAAATAATGATAGTAAAATCCACCTTTACTAACATTTGCCTTATTACAGATTTCTGCTATGCCAGTTAGGTCAAAACCATTTTTTGCAAAACACTCTTCTGCAACTTTCAGTATTCTATTTTTTGTCTCCTTACTCTTCTCTTTCAAACTCATAAATACTCCTGTAGACTATCTGCATAATATAAGCAGATATTATTTCCATTCTTCTTCAAGCTTATATAAATACAAACAAATATAAACATACCAACTGGTCGGTATTAAATACTAACATACCATTAATTCCCTGTCAAGATATTTAAATGATTTATGATTAAAAAATTATTATAAAGTAAATTTCCCTGCAATATTTCAATTAATGCTACTTTATTATATAATTTGTTCCTATTTATAAATATTTGACAACTAAGTATTATAAGAAGATAAGAAGGATAAAAATGATTAAAAATAAATTTAACTTCATAAAAATATTACTCGTTTGCCTTTCAGTCATAATAGGAATAATATTTTTAACAGGCTGCCTTGAAGATGCAATTCCCGAATATCTTGTTACTGAAGAAAGCAAACCTGAAGAACTTCAAAATACCATATCTGTATCTGGAACAGGAAGTATTAGTGTAGTTCCCGATGTAGTTTTGGTAAATATCTCTGTTGTAACTCAAGAAGCTACAAGCGAAGAAGCAGTTAATAAAAATAGTGAGATTACTAAAGATGTTATTTCTGCAATAGAAGAAACTAGAGTCTTAGACCTAGAAGTTAAAACTGTTAGTTTTAATCTTTCTCCTTTATACGAATACTTCGAAGAAGGAGAGATATCAAAAATCTATGCATATAGAGTCACAAGTACTATAGAAGTTAAAACTTCTGAGATAGAAAAAACTGGGGAGATCATTGCCGATGCATCAGAAGCGGGTGCAAATAATATAAATTCAATAAGATTTGATTTAAATGAACGGACTAAAAACCAGGCAAAAAATGATGCCTTATCAAAAGCAACAGCAGATGCAAACAATAAAGCACTTGCAATAGCTAACTCATTAAATCTGCAATTAGATAAAATATTCTATATCAGTGAAAATGGAACATATTTTCCTGGTCCAATATATGGAATGGGTTCATCTGAAACAAAAATGTATGCGGAACAAGAAATTGCTCCACCACCTATTATGCCTGAGGAAATAGAAGTTACAGCAGAGGTAGAAATAGTTTTCTATTTTAAACAAATTTAATAATTTGAAGCACTCTCTATTCTTTCTATAATTGGTGGATGACTGTAAATAATATATTTTATTATGAGAGAAGGATTAACACTGGAAAGGTTAGCAACTGCTATTTTCTTCATTAAGGAAATTTGAGTTTGAGGATCATCAGTTAATTTAATTGCAACTTCGTCAGCCTGCTTTTCAAAAGATCTGGATATAATATTTTGTACTGGAAGGCTGATGAACATAATAATGCTGAATAATAGAAATATAATTAATATAAATCTAATATCTCCGATCATTCCTATTTTACCTGCTAGAATTTTAGAAAAAAATATCAACAGCAAACCACTGATTGCCCCTATTATAAAACTTTTTACAATATGCAGGTATTTACAGTGACCTATTTCATGAGCAATCACTGTTAGAGCTTCCTTCCTGTTGAATTTCTCCAGTAAATTATCAAATATAACAATACGCTTTGTCGCTCCTATACCCGTAAAATATGCATTTATTTTATTGGTTCTGCGGCTGGCATCAGCAATCAAAATCTCGTCTACTTTTACGCCAGCCTCATTTGCCATATCTTTAATTGCCAGCCTCATTTCTTCATCTTCCAGTGGCTTAAATTTATAAAAAAGAGGGTCAATAACCAGCGGGGATATAAATATTCCTATAATTAAAAAAACAATAAATGCCGCTCCAGCTATTATCCACCAGTACTTAGGAATATAGGTCATCAATGTATATATGACAGTCAACACCGCTAAATATATTAAAAATGAAATAGCTTTACTTTTAAGACAATCTACCAACCAGGAACTGAATACCTGGTTTGAAAGTCCAAACTTGTGCTCTATAACAAAACCCCTGTAATAATCAAATGGCATTAAAAGCAGTTGTAATAAAATAAGAAATAGCGCAATATAGCCTGCAGCAAGCAATACTGATATTTTTGGATTTTGTGAAAAATATTTCCAGGTTGCAAAAATTATTACAATTATAATAATCCAGGTTAGTAATTTTCTAATTATTGAAAGAGTTAGACTAATTTTATTATATTGCGAAGCCTCCGTCAGGAAATCCTTATTGAAATAATGCAAGACTTCCTTGCTGTAATCTGGCCTTGAAGTAATAGCAGCAATTAATAAAATCAGCACCATTAAAAATGCAAGTGATCCTAAGACGATCCAGATACCGCCTGTCCAGAAAGTAATATTAAAAAATTTAGTCTTCAATATTATTGTACTTATAATAAATAAATATAGCTCACTGGAAAGATTTTGCTACAATACAGGACAGGAAGAAATTCCCCAGATACCAGGTCCTGTATGGATACTCATAACTGGTGTTAAACTTTCTATAATAAGTTCATCTATTTCAATTTCTGTATCATCTTCTACCATCTTCTTCAAATCTAAAGCTGAGCCCATATCATTTCCATAACAGATACCTATCTTTCTCTTGCCACTGTTTAAGGAAACCTTTTTTATAAGTCTATAAAGTTCAATTAT
>Ga0265594_1000583_pt1 | contig 29895 bp, 23 predicted proteins | sample saktaG_11_FD_190147 | JGI IMG/M metagenome (GOLD analysis project Ga0265594, IMG submission 190147) | Saline water microbial communities from Sakinaw Lake, British Columbia, Canada - sak_2011_5_24_80m | ecosystem: Environmental > Aquatic > Non-marine Saline and Alkaline > Saline ... | reverse complement strand
ATGACACTTTAAGGAAAACTTATTGAATATCATCCGTATAAATAGTAAAAGAAAGAAATAACCATAATAGTTAAAAGCACTGTCACACTGAGGTTCTCGAAGTGCGAAGTGGGACAGACCCTTCGACTGGTCTTCATTTCATTACGCCCAATCCGCCAGCTGGCGGATCAGGGTGACAACAGCAAGGATAGATACAAATTAACAGTTTTTCTAAAAGTAATTTTCCGCGAAGAATTCTCCGAAAACACTTTATTCATGCACTATCCAGAGAATCTTCATCGAATTTTTGGGGGTATCCCTGATTTGATGATTTAGAACTTGTATTTTTTTATTAATCTTAAATGGATATATTTATCTTAATAAAAATACAACTACCTTATTACCAAACATTTCCTCACACCTTCCACTTCACCGTTCACTTTCAAATTATAGAAATAGATTCCAGCTGGCACGGTTTTATCCACTTCATCTTTTCCATTCCACAAAATTGAATATGTGCCTTTCTCGAAGTGAGAGGATGGTAGAGTTTTAATCTTTTGTCCTTTTAGATTGAAAATATCTATCAAGACATGTGCTTGTGATGCAAGAGAGAAGGAAATCATCGTGGAGTTTGTGAAAGGATTGGGAACGTTCCCAATAAGATTACAGACAGCTTCTTCAGTTTGCGGGTCCTGTGCAACACCGCTATAGATCGGGTCAAAATCAACAATGCCGTAAGAGGGATTATCATTCCCGTCAATGATAGTTTCAGCGATTTCAGTGTAATTTTCACTATCCCAGGAATTATTTTCTGCCTTCATGTCCAGCGAAGACATATTGTAAACGCTGTAGGTCGTGCCTTCTTCATCAATATTATCGTGTATATTATTTTCTCCGTCATCATTTGGATCGAAATTGCCGAGATCTCCAAGATTCGATGTCGCATCCGACATGCAGAAAAAACCACAAAAATTATACGAGATCTCATTCAGCACAAAAGTACCGTTTGTTCCTGACCCATAGAGCATTACACCTGCACCCGAGTTCGGATCGCCAAGGATATAATTATGACGGATATCATTATTCTTATAGTATCCTTGAGCATTGTAGAGATACACGCCTGTGAGATTGTATTCTATGATATTATTCTCTACGTGAGGAGCCATTTCTCCATAGTTGAAAATATTCGCCATTGTGATTCCCTGTTTGTCATTATGATGGATGTAGTTGTTTGTGATTGTCGGATTGCACTCACCGGCGGGTGTCTGGAGCGATAGCTGAATTCCCGGCCAGTACGATGTGCCCTTTCCACATTGGATGATCTCACAATTATCAACAAGAACGTTTGAGTTTTCTGCTATGAATATTCCGCACTGTTCACAAGTTGAAATTTTTGAATCTGAAATTTCCATATATGAGGGATTGTCATAACCTATTGCAGAGAAGCATACTGCATTTCTATGATTGTCAAAGGAGCAGTTTTGAATGATAACCTCAGCATTTACCGAGTGAATTCCATACCCGTTTGTGCCGGCAGTGTTTGAAATTCTGCAATAACAAAATGTACTCTGATTTACCTCATCCTCAAGGCGAATGCCTTCCCATGTAGTAGTTCCCTGCCCATAAAATTTGATCGAATCAGAAATGGTTCCCAGTGCTGTTATAAAGCCTTCAGCAGTAATTCTAAAATTTCCCTGCACTTCGACCATCACACCGGGTTCAATGATGAGAGAGTTCCCGGAGGGAACAGTCACATCACCTACCACAAAGTATGGGCTGCCCGCCAGCGACCAAGTGCCTGATTGATTGCCTGATACATTGGTGTCACATATTCCGGTAAAAGGGAAAAGTATAATCGTGAATATGCTTAATAATAGAATAATACATTTTTTTTGTTTCATATTGTCATGCCTGAATATTTTTCTACGAAATTTATATTCCATGAGAAAAGGTTGTAAAACTAAATGTGTTGTAAGTATTACACTCAAGCTTTTTCCACCAGAGAATAGAGTGTTTTATAAAAGTTCATTCTATGCTCATAGGAATTATTTGATGTGTTGATTACCATAACTATATCATTCTCATGAAGTGGTTGATATTCTTTCTTTTGCTTGACGTATATATCCAATCTGCCGTCAGATACTGATTTTTCGACAGCACGTTCCGTGAATCGTTCTTTAATGTCCTCTTCGTTACAGGTGCAGTGGACAATTATCATTTTTACACCATACTGTGTTGCCAGATCCAGAGCCCAGTCTCTGTGCTTTTTCTGGAGGAATGTTCCATTGAGAATGCAATTCTTTCCTTTTTGTAAATGGTTTTCCGCTTCCTTTATGACCTCCCTGTATGTGTCATCAGTTTTTTCTGAAGAATATAGCCCTTTTCCAAACTCATCATATTGATGTTGATATTTATTCATTCCAGCCATTTTTTTTCGAACGATGTCTGTACCAATTTCTATTGCATTATAATCTGTTGATATTTTATGAGCAATAGTTGATTTTCCTGTTCCTGCCAAACCATGCATGAGGAATAGGATGGGTTTTCTGTTCGTATCAACTGTGCAGGAAAATAAATCAGCATAATAGGAAGAAAGTTCGAAATATTTGTTGGCTTTAGCAATGATCTTTTTTTCCGTTTTCTTATTCAGATCCGTTGATAGCATGAAACCGAGAACCTTACCGCGAACATAAGCACGATAGCATTTATAAAAGTTTAATACTTCAAGAAGTGTTTTATCATTGCTTCGTTTTATATACTCGTGAATTAGATATGCAGAATGAGAGGGAAAATTCTGATAGTCGAGGTCCATTGAGAGAAATCCGATATCTGCAGCAACATCGGAGTATCTGAATCTCTCATTAAACTCAATGCAATCAAAAATAGTAATGAATCCGTTCTTATCAATGACCATATTCCCTGAATGGAGGTCTCCATGACAATCCTTAATATGTCCCTCTTTGATGCGTTGACGGAATAGCGATTCGTGGCTTTTTATGAAAGCACGAGTAGAGTCTTTGATGTGCTCATAGGTTTCTTTTGATATTGTTAAACCAATAACGTTTTGAGTTTGTTCGAAATTCTCTTCGGTATTTTTAGTAATCGTTGAGATATCTCCAAATTCTTTAATTTTATCACTGGAACTTAAATTACTATAAAAAGTTTTAAGGATTTTAACAATATTTTTAATGTCCTCGTTTCTGATAAAATGATTTTTTAGCAAATTACTCATCAACCTGTCTTGATCAAATTGGATCATTTTGACTGCATAATCAACTATTATCCCTTCGCGAGCACCAATCCTCAAGCCCTCCTTAGTATCATAAATTGGAACGACATCCACATACATATTCGGAGCTAAACGTCTGTTGAGTCTCAGTTCTTCTTCGCAGTAAAATTTTCTTTTTTCAAGCGTTGAAAAATCAAGAAATCCGAAATCTACAGGTTTTTTGATTTTAATAGCATAAGTACCTGTTAACACGACCCAGGAAATATGTGTTTCCAGAATTGAGGTTTCTGTGATATTTTCTCCGAAAATTTTGGGATCTGCAAGTATTTCTTTGTTCATTATGTCCTACAATCCTGTTATTTTTAGAATGTTATCATATAGGATGTTCCATTCTTCTGATCTAATTTAAGAGTTCCATTTTATTGTGAAACAAGATCCTGGATGAGTTGTAACCAAGCAGCATGCTTATAAGGAACAGTGTTGAAATGCTTCGGGCTTTTTTTCTCATGTAAGACCATAAATTAGATTTGCTGGCTTCTGTATCATAGTTTTTCTTTGATTATTTTATCAGGTCTGTTTCAGACTTCACGCAATCTTTACCAAGTTTTTTCCCCATATAAAGTGCTCTGTCTGCCTGGCTTATTGTTTCATCAATCGTCTTACTCTCTTTATAGATACTTAGACCCATTGTTAACGAGATATGTATTTTCATTCCATTGAAATTGAATTCAGTTGAACGCACTTTCTTTCTTATCTTTTCTGCAAGAACCAGTCCGCCTTCAATATCTGTTTGAGGAAGCATAAGTAAAAATTCTTCTCCGCCCCAGCGAGCCACGATATCCTGCTTGCGAACGATCATGCGCATAATGTTTGCTAGTGTTTTCAGTACCTCATCCCCAGCATCATGACCAAAACGGTCATTTACGGATTTAAAATCATCGATATCACAAATGATAATGGCAAAAGGTTTTTCGCTCCTTTCATAACGTTTTTCTTCATATTCTATCTTTTCCAGTGCATCACGCCGGTTGGAGAGCTGAGTAAGAGGGTCGGTTCTTGCAAGGAGTTTGAGCTTGATATTTGCTTCTTTTAATTCATCCTCTGCCAGTTTTCTTTCTCCAATTCTGCCTAGCTGGTATGCAATTGCACGAAGCAGATTAGATTCCTCTTCGCTGAAGGGTCCTATGAAATATTCCGGACGCTCCTCAAGATAGCCAACCTGTATTGTACCCATTACCTGGCTATAGGCAAGAATATTTTGGCTCAAATGCCAGTTGGTTTCTTCAAAATTTTCTGTTTTATATTCATTATCTCCCCAGAGTATCTGCACATAGGTGATCTCAGGATATTTCCATGACTGAGCAATGATCTCCAAACTTTCATTCAGGATCGCTCTCATTGAGATTTCCGGATCTTCGACGATATCTGAAATTTTATAAAGGCAGTTAAGTTCTTTTACGCGATCGTTGAGTTCTTCCGTTCTTTGCTTAAGGGCTTCTTCAGCAATTTTCCTGTCAGAAATATTACGATAGATACCATAGATCGCAAGCTGTCCCCCTTCAAAAATAATTGGAGTTCCCAGAATTGACACATCAACCGGAGTTCCGTTTTTATGCCATCGAATTGATTCCAGAGCGATTGTTTCACCTTTAGCGATTTTTGCTGTTGTGTTTTTTGCCTCTTTTTCATATTCATCACGTGTAAGAAGCTCATCGATATTTTTGTTCCGAGCTTCTTCGATGGTATAACCAAATGTTTTTGTGAATTCCTCATTCAATCGAAGGATGCGGCTCTCATTATTAACGAGTACAATTGCTTCGGGCGAGTTTTCGAAAAGCTGTTCGAAGTATGCCCGCTCTATTCGTTGGGCATCTTCTGCGTGTTTGTGAGAAATAGCTATAGCAAGCTGTCCCGAGACAAATTCTAAAATCTCGAGATCATCCTTTGTATAAAGGTTTTCATCTTCGTAACTCTGCACTGCCACTACTCCGATCACTTCACCCTCCACTCTAAGGGGAACACCCATCCAAACTTTTGATGGAGAACCAACGATTTCAATAAGTCCTGTTGCAGACATTTCCCGATAGTTTTTTTCATTTACCAGTATGGGCTTTTTATGTTTGATAACGTATCCTGTGAGTGTTTTTCCTGCGGGAAAAGAGGTGAACTTGTCTTCTTTATCAATGATGTATGGAAGAGAAATGGTGTCGGTTTTTTTATCATACAGTGCAACATAGAAATTTTTCGTATCAATTATTTCGCCAAGATGTTTCTGAATGGACTGTAAAAGTTCCTGAATATTTTCTACTGTATTAACTGCATTTGAGATATTATAGAGAGCATTCTGAACCTTGAGTGCCTTTTGTGCGGCTGTAATGTCTCTAAATACCAGCACAGAGCCCCTCGTTTTTCCGGTGGTCTCCAAAATCGGTGAGATACTCCCATCGATTATTTTTGTGGAGTCAATTTTCGGAATAATTGTGGAAGGAGGTATCTTCGTTAGTTTTTTGACCCTTGAAGGATTTTCAATAAACTTGCATAGCTCTTTGTTCGTATCATCATATATAAGTTTAAAAACAGAATTCAGGGATTTCCCTTTTATGTCCTGATATGAGCGGCCAATAATCTTTTCTCCGATATTATTTATATAAAGAATATGCCCTTTTTTATCTGTAGTAATAATGCCGTCGCTAATGCTTCGGAGTGTGGTTTGAAGAAGCTGTTCGTTCTCGCGAATTTTTTGTTCAAGATTGTATCGCTCCAGCGCTATTTCAATGCCCGCAAGAAGTTCTTTTTCCTGAATTGGTTTGATAATATATCCATAAGGAGCTGTTTCTTTTGCGCGTTTCAGGTTGTCGTCATCAGAATAGGAAGTGACAAAGATTATTGGGACAGTAACTTCCTCAAGAATTTTTGCCGCAGCTTGAATGCCATCAATATCGTCACCGAGAACGATATCCATCAAAATCAGATCCGGTTTTTTTTCAGCAACAACTTTGATCGCTTGTTCGCCGGAAATACAGATACCTGCTACATCATAATCCAGTACTTTGAGCATAGCTTCAATATTTTTCGCTACAATTATCTCATCTTCAACTATAAGGACATTAGTTTTCGTCATGAGTGCTCTTTATAAATCATATTTTATTCTTTAAGAAAGCTTACCTTACTTCAGTATCATCACATAAATGATTCCGAAATAGCAATCTGAAGTGGAAACCGGCTCGAGAATGAATACCGCATTGTTTCCGCCAGCTGGCGGAAGGATTTTTTCAATAACAGCTGGCTCTCTGTTCTCTACCGCCTGTATAAAATCCTCATACCGCTTGTTTATACCATCCCTGGTCTCTCTGTAATTATAATTAGTGAGAGAGTGTTCTGCAGGGAATCCAAAACGGTTCGTTGCTGAGGTATCTATCCACTGGATGCTATATATATAAGGATATTTTTTGTAAAAATTTTCAAAGCATTTATTGATACTTTCTTCATCGTTTTCAGAAAGTGCTGCCGGCAAGTCTTTTCGCTGGATGAAATCCTTCAGATTCTTCTTTATATACTCAATTGATTTTTTCGATCCTTTTGGCGCTTCTGCACCGGACAAAACCGAAGTAAGAACAAGTTTCCATTCCATATCATACAAACCGGCAGTTTCCCAAAAGCACTTTTTCTCAACCGGTTCTGCCATCCTATCTGATAGAAAAGTGTACGAACCGTAGCCGTTATCATTTGCAGCGATCTTTTCTCCGAGAGCCAGTAAATTGCCATAGGGCTTGTACATTTCGTCAGTAAAAAGATCTCTTCCGACCTCGTCCTCATTACGGTCATAGAGAATTATGCCATCCTTTTGCATGATCCAGATGTTCACAGGAACGCCTTTGATGATAGGTTTGATGATTTCAACGAGCATGGAGTCAGGACGTATCAGCATGCTGAGGGATCCGATGAATTCATTTACCCCAGAAAAGATTGGGTATTGAATGACAATCGCTTGAAATTCCTCAACTGCTATGAAAGCGTTACTCATTACAGGTTTGTGGGTTTGATGTATTTTTTGCACCTGTGCCTGGTCGTTGATATCAGAGCCCTCGAATGATTTAAAATGTTCCGGCTCGACCATGAGCATGACACCATTTGTATCAACAATGCAGCAATCCACGATAAAAGAGTGGCGTGCATGAAGACCTTTTAAGATATCCCGAACCGAATCACTTGTCAGTTCATATTGAGAAATTTCTTGAGCTGCATTGGCAAAATCTTTATCAGCGATCTGCAGTTCGGATTGCACTTTTTCTGTGACTTTATTCAATACGATCGAACGTGCTTTTTCTGAGGGTGTCATCTTTTGCCGCGGGTGTAGAATTTTAGCAAGGATGATTATCGATACTAAAATTATAGCAAGAACAATAATGAAAGGAAGGATTTTTTTCATAAGTATAAATTATTTTGGTGGATAGTACCCACAACCAACAACAAGGATTTCTCCATCCACAAGAGCTTTTTTCACAAACACGCGCTTCAAAGAAGCTTCTTTCTGTCCCTGTTTGGGCCACATATAATCATCCCAGCACTGATCACTGTTTTTGAGAATTACAAGTTCTTTTTTTACGAAAAGCTGCCCGTCAGCATCTTTGAGTTCCATGATATTCGTGCCTTCAAGTTCGGGGAATGCTGCATTGAAAAGCTCATTTCCTTTCATATCTTTAATAAAAATATAGCAATCCATGAATCTGTAGGGTTCTTCTGTGGAACGTAGATCAACAAAAGCGTCCTTGCCCTTTTCTGCAAGAAGTTCTACTGCATGGTTCACGTTATACTCAACGAATGCTTTATCGACAGGCATTTCATACAGACCGCTGCCAACGAGATATGATGTTCCGGATGGCGCAACAGCTTTTTTAAGAAAAGTGCTTTTCCAGATAGGAATATCGCTGTTCGGCTTGGGCCATTGGTAATGTACCCATCCTTCGCCTGTTTCACCAGAGACTGCTTCCACAAATAATTTTCCGATTGGTTTGCCATTGATGTCTTTGAGGTTTAGCATATTCTTTCCTTCGCCAGACACATCCGGCGGGTAAACATATCGCATTCCGTCCAGTCCCCAGACAAATATGTATAGATCATTATGATCCCATTCGCTGCCCTTTATCCTGAACTGAGGAAATACCTCTTCGCCGTATTGTTCGATAAGATCAACAGCCCTGTTCACAAAGGAGACGAGTTCCTCTGTTTCTTTGTAATCATATTGAGATGTGGTGCTTGTGCAGGCAAATAAAAATAGTAATAAAATGCTAAAAAAGAGGGAGACAATACACGTAAATTTTTTCATGCGTACTCCGTGATATGTAGTTTTTGCATGCAGACTTTTTCAGAAAATATGTCAAGAATTTTAGATATTATACCAAATACTTATCAATAATATCATTTTATATTGAATATTTTATACTAATATGTGATATTCTAGTGTTATGAGCATGAAAAAAACGGTGTTCGGATTATGGCTGTTTTAGGTTCCTCTCAATGTGCTTGTTATTCAAAAATTAATTATGATAATGAACTCTAATAACCGGTGAAGAGCCAGAAAAAGTATGTTTACCAAATATATCAAAAGAATAACTTAAATCCAATTGTAAATTCTTTATAAATAGCGGAATAATAATTCCGGGGACAATACTTAATTTACTTTGACTGTCAGCCCACTCCGGAGATTCTGGTGTTGAATTGAACACATAATAAAAATTCGTTTCCAACTTCATGGTAATAAGTTGGAATGCTTTTGTTAGAGCGACATCACAAAAAATTTCGTCTCCGTTTTCAAATTTTTCCCCCACATTATATGGAGGATATAATCCCTCACTTTTCCCTGTAAAAATATATCCGGTATCAAAAAATAATTGAAAATTCTTGAACTGAAAATCGGTATTTATAATTAAAGGTATATCATAACTACCCGTTCCGAGAGGTAATTTATCCTTTTCATATTTATAGTAACCAACAGGTAATTTTATGCCGCTTGAAAAGGATATTAAATGACGATTCGAAATTTCCATTAATTGATATGAGAAACCGATAAAAATGTCGCTCAACCCGGAATTTGACAGACTCTGATTTTTTAAACTAACGTATGGTATTCGTACGCTAAACTGAATCTTATCGAATGGCGTATAGCCAAGCGAAAATATATTTATGAGGCGGGAATAGGAATTATATTCACATTTGTTTTCATCTTGGTCCCAATAATATTTAAAATGATAATACCTAAGATCATCGTTAATATAAAAAGAGCCTTTATCTTTTTTAGAAAAATCAAAATATAATCGTTCACCCACAGTGCCGCGAAAATAATCACTGGCAGGCATATATGGCCATGTCATCGGATTACTAAAAACGTTGGTGAAAAACAAAAATGCAAGCAATACTAAAAGTATTATTTTCATTTTGCTCATCCTTTTCTTTGCATAACACATATTATACTTTTTTTAAAATCTCATATCCTGCTAATTTAAGCAGCATGTTACCTAAATGGGATATTTCCTATTCATTGTACTCATATTCGATATTGATTTTATATAACTCATTTACTTACGAAAAGGAAATGCTATTCCATATTTGTCAAATATTTCTCTTTTGTTTAGATAAGCAGTTGGGGGTGATAAATTAACTGTCTCCGGGATGCGGCCGTTTACCCGCGCTTGCCATACGCCTGTTTCTTGTCTTTACCCTCTTTTTTTTTCTTAGCATGAGTGATCAGAGGTTTTTTATCTCTTCCTCTGAAATTCATTATGATCTTCTCAGCTTTATCAAAAGGAACGGTTATAAATGAGAAGTTGTCCATAACCTGCACATCTCTGATATCTTTGCCCTTGATGGAGACTTTACTCGTCACAAGCTCAACAAGTTTTCTGGCATCCATCTTGTCTTTCTTGCCCAATGCGACAAAAAGCCGTGTCTTACCCTGCCCGTCAAGCTGCCTTCCCTTTGCGCCGACCTCTTCTATCTCATTGTACGCATCAGGATTGAGTTCTTCTTCAAAAGAATAGTGGAGTAATGCTGCCAGTATTTCAGTCTGGTTATGATCTTCAAGCAATTCCTTTGCCCAGTTGTAAAATTTTGCGTCGACCTTTTGCTCAAGGACAGATTTCAGGTCATCGTCTATCTTTTTCTTTTTTGCTATAATAATATCTTTCACAACAGGAACTTTTGATTTCTTAATATCGGTTTTAGCAGCCCTTTGTATGAACATCATCCGTTGATATTCGCTGGGAGTAATAAACGTAATCGCCGTGCCCTCATTCCCTGCTCTCCCTGTGCGACCGATCCGATGAACATAGGAGTCCGTGTCCTGAGGAAGAGAATAGTTTATAACGTGGGTGAGGTTAATAACATCGATCCCACGTGCTGCCACATCTGTTGCAACGAGAATATTTGCTTTTTGCTTCTTGAATTTTTCCAGAGTTTTTTCTCTTTGAGCTTGCGTGATATCTCCATGAATTGCTTCTGCGTCGTATCCTCTATCATTGAGATGCGCTGCAAGTGAATTCACGTCACTCTTTGTTCTGCAGAAGATCAGTCCGTAAAAACCGTCCTCGATGTCGATTATCCTGCAGAGAGTTTCAAATTTATCAGATGCTTTTACCTCGAAGTATATCTGCTCTGTCAGAGCATTTACCAGTTGCTCATTTTTCACGGTAAGAAACTCATAACCTTCCATGTATTTGTGTGCAAGGTCCTTTATTCTTCGTGGTATTGTTGCAGAAAACAGGAGCGTTCTTTTGTTGGGATTTGTATGCTTCATGATCTCTTCCATATCATCGATGAATCCCATATTGAGCATTTCATCAGCTTCATCAAGGATCAGGTGCTCAATTTCTCCGATCTTCAGTGTCTTTCTGTTAAGATGGTCGATTATTCTACCCGGAGTTCCCACGACAATATGTACTCCTTTTTTCAGTCTGCGCAACTGCTGATCAATTGATTGACCGCCATATATTGGTACTATTATGAGATCCTTGTCACCTTTAAGCGAATTGATCTCTTCCGCTACCTGAATTGCAAGTTCCCGTGTTGGAGTCAGAATGAGTGCCTGGACTGTATTCGAATCCTGGTTGATCATTTCTATCAAAGGCAATCCGAATGCCGCTGTTTTGCCGGTGCCTGTTTGTGCTTGAGCGATGATATTCGTGTCATCTCTGAGCATGATGGGAATAGTTATGATCTGAATTGCAGTCGGCTCCTCAAATCCCTTTTTATTTATTGCTTCCAGTACTTTTGCCGAAAGCCCGAGGTCGCTGAACGTTATTTCGTTTTCCATATTTCTCTTTTTAAAAATTTTTTCTATTTATGCTTTGTATAGATCCATAGTCAGATAACTCGTGAGTTTACCAATATTTTATAACAGAGCGGAAAAATGACAGGTGGAACGATTTGTTATAAGGCATTTTTAATAGTTACTTAAACCTTCAAACGATTCTTTAAATTTTAAATAATACTCATCTTTATTGTTATAAAACGGCAACCCGACCAATCTAAATTTATCCGATTCATAAATTGTAGACGGATTTATATAATAGCTTTTCCTTAACTCACTTAGAAATTCCTCTTTCCATTTATCCTCTTTTATCAAATGTTCGCCTTTCGGTTCAATGAATATCTGATAAGAAAACTTGTTAGCTGTATCCTTTTCCGTTAAGAATAGGACAAAATCAGGTTCAATGGCTGCCCCATCTGAAAAGCGAAATACTTTAAAATAGCCTTCGTTTCGCAACAAATAAATATTATCATATTTCTTTTTTAATTTTTCGATATTATCGTTAATAAAACGGATTAGAAATTTTTCTTCACTTGTGCCGAAATTATCTTCATGAATATACCAATCCTTTTTTGCCAAACTCATTCGCAGTTCATCATTTGGATTTGTATTCATAGAAACGCCGTATTGCTGATCTCCGCCATCTTTTACAACAATATGCTGTGTTCGGTCTTCAACAATACTATAAACAGGATAACCCTCAAATGCCTTCGTGCCTTCGTAAACATGGCTGTTTTTTACAATATCGTTTGAGATCTCTGTATATACCTTTAAAGCAACTTTTAGCTTGTCTTTTAAGTTCAAGTTTGAAATACGATCTGATGAACCCTTCAAAAAGACTTTAATTTCTCTTGTATAATTTAAAGATGTAATAAATTCATGAATTGAATTCAAATTGGGAAAATACAATTTCAGGCTATTAAAATGGTAAAACGGTATTTTGTCCGTTGCTTTTCGGCAAACAGTTTCACCGAAATAATGTAATGATTTCAATTTAGTTTTCTTTTCTTCTTCACTTAAACCATCTTCAACAAAGATAGTTGTTTCTTCAACCGATCCTGTTCCAAAATCATAAGAATAAATTGTTTTGTCCAAAGCCAAATCTGAAAAAGACTTGATTTTCTTGCGGTCATATTTTATCCGCTCATTCTGAAAGATATATCCTTCCTGCCAAAATTTTGTCTTTTTAATCTCTGGTTTTATTTTCACAAACAATTCCTTTTGCTGGGATTCCTTTTCCATAATCCCGCTTTTAACCAGTTCATCTTTCAGGTTTCTAATGTATTCAGAATGATTGATGCTGTGATAGTAAAGTTCCTCAAGACAGCGCAATTCGTTGGACGTATCCTCATCATATTTTCGTTTGAACCTTTCCTGTGTATTTTCTAACTGAAAAGGAAAGTAACGTGCGCCTCTGCCGATGAGTTGTGCTTCTGATATTGTAGTTGACTTTGTGCCTTTGCTCTCATCCAGTCGGACAATATCAAAAAGGTTTAATACATCCCAACCCTCTTTCAATTTATCCACAGAAAAAATAATTCGAATGCCGTTATCCTCATCTTCAAGCGAATTAACGATGAGCTGCTTTTCTTCCGAATCGTTTTTTGAATTGATCCCCAAACATTTTTCCTCACGAAAATCTTCTTTTAACTCGATCAGCAGATTATGTTCTGTCACACCATTTGCTTCAAAAAATTTGAACGCCCGTTTTAAAAGTGTGCTTCTTGAATTTTTCCTCAATTCGCCAATATCCGATGTTTTCAGATTCTTAATGAATTCATAAAAATCTTTTTCGGCCTGTTCGGATTCGGCAATGGTACGGGATTTGATCAATATAACGGGTTTTAAAAACAAATGGTTTTTCTCAGCAACCTTGCGCCTATACTGACTTAAAATAATGGCATGTAAAATTCGTTCTTTTACCTCAATATCCGACTGTAACACTCTAATTTCTTTTGAATATAGGTCTTCCCGAAATTCTTTTAATGTATATTGCTCTAATATTTTATCATTGTATTTTTCTCGGACAGCAGGATGTGATAATTCAACAGTGGCAGTATATTCCAGCATAATATTTTTAGGATTGGACTGGAATATTTTATTGACCGTGTATTCCCAACTGGATTCCAATTCTTCTTCTGTTTTACCAACGGATTGCTTGGTCAGCGTATTAATATGATGCGCTTCATCAGAAAGCAGCGCTAATTCTTTGCTGGCAAGTTCCTCAAAAGTGATGGCATTTTCACTGGGATTGTTCAAGCGGGAATGCAAACCCTGTATCGTGGTAAAAAGAATGTTAATATCATTAGGATTGACCGCTTCAAAATTATTCACTTCTGTAACCTGAATTTCGGTGTGATCAAAAATGATTTTTTGATTGAACAGATATTTGGATGAATCCACTGTTAAGAAATTGGCTTTGGTTTTTTCAATGATATTGGTGGAATTTACAAAAAAGATAAAATTGCGGTAGCCCAGCTTGTAGAGATATAAAATATTTGTCGCCATGAGCAAGGTTTTACCGCTGCCCGTTGCCATGTGAAAAAGTAAATAAGCGGGCGCCTTCTTTTTGGGATAGCCATCCATATAATATTCAAAACGTGCAATGGCTTTTTCCTGATATGGGCGTAAAATAAGATTGGGATTCAAATTTTCGACAACATACGCTTTAGGTTCGTATTTGAAAATTCCTAAATCTTCAAGTGTATCGAATTGCTGTAATAAAGGTTGTTCTGACATATACTATATTCCGTAAAACTTGCGGTTCATCTCTTTTTCTTCATTACTGATTTGGTAAGTAGAATCTTCCATTTCGGACAGGTTCACATACAAATGGTTTTTATCCAAACATTCTATCAAAACTTCTTTCTGTTGCTCAATAGTAAGTTCTGAAAATTCCTTTTCATCGAATTTGGATAAATCTACATCATAACGGGAAAAGCCTTCTGATTTCATTTTTTCGTAAATGGATATAAGGGCCTCCGTTGTCTTTGCAGTTTCAATCTCATCGATATAGTTTTGATTCCATTTTTTTAGTTCGCAATAGACAAACGAACCGCCACCTTGCCATTTATTATATTTGGATATACCCGTCTGGTCTCCGTTTATTACATTTTTGAGCCTAACGACAGAATTATTCTTCCCATAGTCTAATTGCTCAATACCTATGTATCTTCGTTCCATTTTATGGGAAACTGCTCCTGTTGTGCCACATCCAAGGAAAAAATCCATAACAAGTTCATTTTTTCTTGTAAACCAACTTATTAGTCTTGCCATTAAATATTCTGGTTTTTTACCATTTGGTAAATCTACACCACCTTCATTTTGTGTATTATTAAAGTCCACATCATCCCAAAAATCACATAAAATTTTACCGAATTCTTCTTTAGAAAAGCCATCGAACCCAACATCCCAAATGCTTTTTGTCAATGGCGATAATCTCCGTCCGTTATAAGCGAATTCACGGCTAGCATTTGAACCTTTATATTCTATAACCTTATCTGGATTTTCTAAACTCAATTTTTTTGCTTCTTTTGGAATTTCTTTAGTTCCTTGAAAAATCTTATGCCTGTTTTCAAAAACAAATGCTTTAAATTTTGAATTATTAAGCGCACCGTCATCTATTTGAAAATCTTCATCAACTATCCCATTCTCTTTTAAATAATCAACTAACGAGTATTTAATTTTCTCATTACCATCAATCTCAACGTAAGTATTAAAATGTGTATCCCACTCTTTTCTTTCTTGATATAGCGGAAAGATTTTTCTTTCCTCACTCATAGAATAGATTAAAATATATGATTTTGTTTTTAGAATTGTTTTTTCTTTAGCGGATAATTTTAAACCACTTGGATGAGAGTCACGAATACATATATTATTAATGAAATTGTTTCTGCCAAAGACTTCATCACATAGTATTTTTAAATGATATAATTCATTATCATTTATATGAAGACATATAATTCCATCCTTTTTAAGAAATGATTTTGAAATTTCAAGTCTATTTTTCATAAATGTCATCCACGTTGAGTGGTTGAATTTATCATTATATTTAAAACTATCATCTTTTCTTTCTGTATTGAAAGGTAAATCAATATAAATCAACTTCACTTTTCCCCGATAAAATTTCTTTAGCGAATGCAGCGCCAGCAGGTTGTTGCCTTTAATAATCAGGTTGTCGTTTCGGGTAATATCTTTCGGATTGGGGTGTTCGCCGTCTTTGTCGTAGCGTTTAAAATTGGTCAGCACTTTGGGGTCAAACAGTCGGTCAATCTCATCGGGGGCTAAAATTTCGTTGTAAAATATTTCATTGCGCTTCTGGTCCTCTTTATCCTGTCCGCCTTCAAGAACACAGTCTTTATACGGCCATGCCAAAACCACATCTTTCTTTTCACAGAAATAATCACCATCTTCATCCAACAAACCGATTTTATTTTTAAAGCTGGTGTAGGAATCAGGTAAAAATTGTTTATCATTTACAAACTGAATGAATTTATCTTTATCAAATACCAGCACACCATCCACTTCAAGGAAGAAGTGTTTTTTGAGCTTTTCATCGGAAAGAATATATTTTATCAGTTTTGGCTCTAATTTAAGCGCATCTTCCGTTAATTTATTTTTAAGCAATTTCTCATTACTAAAATATGTAGTATCGGCTTTTATAATTTCGATGAGCGTTTTTTGTAGATTTTGCATATTTACTTCTTTCCTTTGATATGAACTTTATTAGCCTTATAAAGGCGATAATCACCTGCTGCGAGTTTTAATGCGAATATCTTATGTGTTTCGTTTTCACCTGCTTGTTTTCCGAGTATGATAGATGCCAAATGTGTATACTTGATTTGCGATGGCCATTACTTCTTCCAATCGTAAGTCAACTTGCCGCACCCACACCTGATTTTGCTTTCCACATTGTCAAAATATTTGATAGAAATAAACTTCCTACACTCGTCGCAGTAAAAGATATGAATGGTCTTTTCAATATCTTCCCATATTGATGCTAAGTCCTCAATACTTTCAGTAAACTCATTGTCATGAGACGTGACATTACTAATGAACATTGGCATTCCTCTTAGTTTTTGAATGTTAGCCTTATCCTTTAATCCATTTCCCTTCTTTGAAATTCGACCATGCACATCATCCAATAGTTCAGCAGCCATTCTCTTTTCATTTATTTCATTATATCTAAAAGCAACTTGGGCCTCTATGTTGTAGGCGATTTCTTTCATTACCTTTTCAGTATAAATCCTGATATAATTACCTAGTCCTTCTTTGTCTTTGGTCTTAAATTTCTTGAGAATACGTTCCTTGATGTCAGTTATGCCTTCTTCAATTCCTACTCCGTTCTCTTTTGACCACTTAAAATCTTGAATTAGCCAACCTTTTCTCTTCACATCACTGGCCACTAATTCAAAGAATCCATGCTCATGTGTAAGTAACATAATTTGGTAGTTGTCGAACTTTTCAGTTAGAAGTTTTGCAAACCTTGATCTGTGTGGTCTATCGAAACTTGAAATAATATCGTCAAGGATAAAAAATTCGTTGTGCTTATTGAATGCTTTAACAGAAGCTAAAAAGAAAGATAAACCAAGACAGTTAATGTGGCTTTCACTCAAATAAGCAATTGGTGGATTTTTGGTCTCATCAAAAAAGCTATACTCGATTGTTATTCCGACTAGGTCATCGTTTTTGTCCTTGATTGGTAATAACTTGATATTCTCAATTTTCTCATTGGGGTTCATAGTAGTATAATATTCATCAATGTTTGCGGAGAACATTTTAAGAAATACATTTAAAGCATCTTCTTGCCTTTTAATAAAATCGGCAAAAAGTAGTTGGAATGTCTCTTGATGTTTTGTTAGTATTTCTTGTTGTCTTTTAATGCTTTGATATCGATTGTAAGCGGTAACTGCGTGAAATAGCTTAGTATAGATTTGGAATTTCATATCTGATCTCTTACTTTCTGTGAGCGTTTTTGCCGTTTCTTTTGCTTGCTTGGCAAGTACAGTTATATCATTTTTATTAATTTGTATTTTACTTGGCTCCTGAATTGGATCTTTAGCAATCAATTCCTTTTTAATTTCATCAGAAAATACATTCAAGGAGGTTTTAACTTGCTGAACATTCTCGAGAAGTTTGGATTGCTGTACCTCCTTGAAAAGCTTCTCTTTGAGTAGTCCATCAATCGTATTAACGTTGACTCGTAAAATATCTTTTAGTTTCTGTTCCTGCTCTTCTAACTTGTACTTCTCTTCTTCTAGTTCCTCTAATTCTTTAATCCTTTCATTTATTTCTTTGATCAATTCTATTTTGCTCTTTTCTTGTAGGCAGAGTGGACAGTAATCATCAGCCACAACATCGGTTTTCAAAACACTTTGTCCTTCTTTCAGTAGAGTAAGAAGTTGTAATTTTTGAATATTCTCAGGGTCTTTTCTCAGTTCTGTGTAAGTTGTGTGATAAGTTGTATAGTTTGAGTGTATGCTATCAACGTTCCCGTTAATTTCCGTTAAATTTTCTCCAACCTTCGTATAGAAACTAATTTGCTCTAATAGAGATATATCTTCTTTGGTTTCTATTATTTTTAAAACATCCTGGATATCTTTATGCGATTTAATATCCTTTCCAATCTGCAATGATTTTATCAACAGATTTGCCCCCACAAAAAGTTGGTCATCAGTATGTGCATTTTGTTTGAAATTGTCGAGAATAACAGTTTGTTGGGCATCCTTTTGATTATCATAGTTAGCCGATTTGATGTTACGAGCAATTCTCCCAGCAGACTTTTTAAGAAGATCACGGATATCAGCAACAGCAGAAAAGCCAATAATGTTTTGGAGTTTTTTTAGCTTCTCGGTCTTTCCAGCTACAATGAACTCAACTAAATCTCTATAGCGAAGTATTAAGTTTTCAGAATGAGTAGCAAGCATATAGTCTATGAAATCATCTGTCGTATTAGAGATTGTTGCCTTTAATGAATTATCAATAGTTTTTATTGCATTCAATTTGTTGTTGGAGTACTCAATATTAACGAATGCATCTTCGCTTTCTGGAATAAATAGATTGCGCAATGAACCTCTTCCTTTGATTGAGTCAGTTTCTTCACTAATTAAATGTTTAACACCATCTGAGTAATACCATTCAATAGCATCAGTCAGAGAGCTTTTACCCGATCCATTCTCACCAAATATAAGAAGCGATCTTTTATTCAAGTTTAACAGCACAGAATCTTTGATACCCCTGATTCCACTGATTTCGATTGATTTAATCTTTGCCATTTTTTCCCTCGGTTGTATCGAGTTCTTCTTGAAGTAGTTGACCAATTGCATTTTGGATGTTTATATCCGTTAGTTTACCTTCATTGTACAAGGAAGTCAGCTTCGCAACAATCTTTTCATCTACCCCTTTTATATTCGTAATCTCTGCGAAGAATTCGTCAATAACCTCTTTTCCGGTTTTAATCTCGTCACTCATAGTCAATGCCCCTGTTTTTTGTATTTTATTCAAAATATGGCCAATCAATAATAAAGTTTGACTTTAATTTTTTATCTAATATCTTATATCCAGATTTATTGTTACAGATAGGATACACACCATATTTTTCAACGAAGTCTAGAATGAAATAACTTTCAAGGTCTTCAATCCTGTTACTCCAGAATTTACGAAGCATTTCAAAGTTTATATAAGTAAAATAAAGTCGTTCTACCTTGCTGTAGTTGATAAGTCCCCAGTTTTTACTTTTACCTTCTAAGTGTTCTGTTAATCGACTACCAATGCTGTTTGTTTTTTTTTCGCTCATTCCAATGTATAGCAATCGAGATGTTTTGAAAGGGTATTGAATTCTTGTCTTATTGTTAAAAATAAAATATAATCCTGTTAGCCCCGTAAGTGGCTTTATGTTCTGTATTTCAAATGTCTTTGAACTGTCAAAAAATATTTTAAGCTCTGCAATTTCGTTTGTCATTTTCCTGTATATTCAACGTAATATTAGACCAGATGTGCACTATTTTTTATCTTAGTTTTGCCTCGTATCCTTTTTTAACATATTTATTAATGTAAGTATTCAATCCTTTCCCTGTAACTGCAAGCAATTTCATTTTTTCAATGTGTAAACTACCAGCACTTCTATATGTATAAAGATAAACTGCATCTGGACTAAATTGAACAGTTATTGAGTCATTTCCAATTTCATATGATAACACTCCAGAATTTTCCCCCAAGTTCTTATATCTTTCCATAACGAATCTCCTTTATGGTTTATGGTTAACTTACTTTTACACATAACATCGCAATCAACCGCGAGTCTCGCAGTATAATATCCTTATATCTTCGCTTAATAACATATCTTTTATTATTTCCTTTTTTTTTGGAATTAGATACTACTTCTTAAATTTCTTCTATAATTGTATGTCAATAAAAATAATATCTTGCAAAAAATTGTAAGATAATAATCTTTGCAATATAATATCAAAATAATTTCAAGGGCATTATGGCGAAAAAGATATACCCTCAAATGTTATAATGAAAAATATAGCAATTAGCCGGGTTTTCTTAATGTTCCTATTTTTTTACTTTTTCGAGCAGTTTTTGAATAACATCCTTTGAGGTGATTCCTTCTGCTTCTGTAGAACTTGGATTACCGCAATTATCATGTAAAACCGCCAAGTGAAACTCCAGTTCGAATACTATTCATGGACTTCTTTAAGACCCTTTACAAGTTCGCGAACCACAACCATGCCGGGATCATTGATTCCCACCGTCCTGTTGCCGTATATACGTGCCCTTCCTTGTTTACACGGGAGCCCTCTGAATTCGTCAAGCGCGTGAGCTGAAGCCAAATCTGCAGCTTCCAATAATGCTTTTGGATTCTCAATTCCAACGATTGCTTTCTGAATTGCAGCAAGTTCATCTAATACTGTTTTTTCGCCAAGTTTGCTTCTGCCCCGTTGTGCCATCTTTTCAATACTCTGTTCCAACAATTGGGGCAAGTGCTGCCAGGGAACTTCGTTTTTCCCTTTTGCTTCCTTTGCTGCTGCCATGATGCCTGTGGCAAACAGTGTTGCGAACGACGAAGCACGCGTTCCTGTAAAGGCCTGTGCGCACTTCATGAGTGCCATGCCTACATCTTCAGGTAGATCTGCAGAAACCTCGATCATTGCCCTGAATCCCGTAACCATAGTTATACCAATATCACCATCACCGATCTGATTATCAAGGGTGTTCAGTTCGTCGGCACAGCTCTCCATTTTGCTTGCCATAATGGTGATAGCCGACTTTAAAATATCGGTTGTCAGTCCATCATTCATATGTGCCAACTTTCCAGAAAGCGCATTCGCGTGGGGCTTTGAGCAGTCGCTCAAGTTCGTCGTCAAGCCGGCAGATCGTTAATGTCATACCTGCCATTTCCATTGACGTTACATAGTGTCCTATTAGTGGCATCACGATCCTGACACCCAGTTTGTCGAGTTCGGTCTTTATGTATCTGTATACAATGTATAATTCTTCCGTTGGTGTCGCACCAAGGCTATTTACCATGACCGAAGCGGTGTCGTCAATTTCAAGCGGCATATCTTTGAGAATCAGGTCGAACATCTCTTGCGCGATTTCATCAGCTTTCTTTAATTTACCCCGCCAGACACCCGGTTCGCCGTGGATTCCCATCCCCATTTCCATTTCATCATCGCTGATCTCGAACCCGGGCTTGCCAGCTTGAGGTATGGTGCACGGAGTCAATGCCATGCCAACTGAACGGCATCTGTCCGCTGTTTTTTGAGCTATACGGGTTACTTCATCTATTGTTGCTTTTTCGTCCGCCTTTGCTCCGGCTATTTTGAAAGCATACACCAATCCACCTGTACCACGTCTTTTTTCCTTCTCTTCCTGAGGGGCACTCACCACATCATCAGTAAGCAGGACAGTCGTGGACTCAACACCTTCCATCTCCAGAATTTCCCCCGCCATATCAAAATTCATAACGTCGCCGCCATAGTTCCCATAGAGCCGGACTACACCCAGTCCACTATTCGCACGACGCATTGCTTCAGCTATCTGCTCAGTTGTGGGTGAACAAAATACATCACCAATGGCAGCTGCATCCAATAAACCTTTGCCGACATAACCGGTGAAGATCGGGAGGTGTCCCGAGCCACCCCCGGTTACAATGCCCACTTTCCCAGCGATGGGTGCTTCAGGTCGAACAATGACGCGATCTTGAGGTCCGACCTGTTGATAATACTCGGGATGCGCAGCGCATAGACCCTCCAGCATTTCGCCGACATATTTTGCAGGATCATTAAGGATTTTTTTCATAGTATATACCTCCCGAACAATTCAAATTTTAATTTTTCCCAATAACTTCTGAATAACATCCTTTGAGGTGATGCCTTCGGCTTCGGCTGCAAAATTGAGGAGGATTCTGTGCTGGAGGATCGGTGTTGCAACAAACTCAATGTCTTCCATAGACGGAACAGTTCGTCCGTTGAGAGCAGCGCGCGTTTTTGCTGCAAGAACAAGATACTGCGATGCGCGAGGACCCGCTCCCCAGGTGACCCAGTTTTTCACAAAATCAGGTGCATCCTCATATTTGGGGCGGGACGATCTGGCAAGATTCACTGCAGTTTCGAGTATGTGTTCGGGAAGTGGTATTTTGAAAATAAATTTTTGCAGTTTCGTGATCTCTTCTCCGCTCACAATTTTTTGGATGGCTTCAAATTCCCTGCTCGTGGTGATCTCGGCGATCTGCTTTTCCTCTTCATAGGATGGATAATCTATGTCGATATGAAAGATGAACCTGTCGAGCTGAGCTTCCGGCAGGGGATAGGTGCCTTCCTGCTCGATAGGATTTTGTGTTGCCAGCACAAAGAATGGAGGAGAGAGGGGGAAGGTGTGATTTCCTGCAGTGACTTTTCTTTCCTGCATTGCTTCGAGAAGTGCGGATTGCGTTTTTGGGGGAGTTCTGTTTATCTCATCTGCAAGAACAATATTTGCGAAGATGGGACCTTTCACAAATTGGAATGCGCGCTTGCCGGTTGTTTTGTCTTCAGTAAGAATATCGGTTCCTGTTATGTCCGAAGGCATGAGGTCTGGAGTGAACTGTATCCTGCTGAAGTTGAGGTCGAGCACCTGCGAAATGGTACTGATAAGAAGAGTTTTTGCAAGTCCGGGCACACCGACCAAAAGGCAGTGTCCGTTCGCAAAAAGTGAAATGAGGAAATACTCGATCACTTTATCCTGTCCCACAATTACTTTGTGGATCTCGTTTACTATCTTTGCTCTGGTTTCAGAGAGGTTTTCTATAGTTTTCACATCGCTGTTTGATACAATATTATCCATGCAACATCCTTTATTCAATAATTTGAGATAGATTGAGAAAAGCTGTCTTGTGATGTCAAGATTGAGTGGATGAAGGTTCGTTCTGTGCTCGATAATACACCTTGCTACTCACGACCAATCCCTCTATGTAAATAAGAATGTAACCACTAAAAACACGAAAGTCACAAAAAAAATTATCGCTCTTCTCTCTTCGCTTTACGTTTTTCGTTTTACGCTCTACGGTTTTATTATTCCCAGCCAGTCTCCAAGTAAAAAATTCAATCGTCCTATAAGAAGGGAGATACGCGCCATTACTGTGTAACCGAAGGCAGCGCCGAAGCTTACCATAAGGAAATAAATGCCCACACGGGCTGTAACACCGAAAGCACCTTCATGTTTTTTGCTAAAGAAGAAATAGACAATACCGGTAAGCGTCCCGATTATCAGAAGGAGTTCTCCGATTATCTGAACTGCGTTGCTCGAAGCAAAAGGATTCAGCATCGTTGCAGTAAGCTGGTTCAGTACATCGGATTGCAGATAACGCTTGAAGAAAAGTCCGGCAGTGGTTCCAACCACGATAGCAAGTGCGTATCGGCTAACCCAGTCAATCGAAGGAATCAATCTGCAAAGCATGAAGATACCAAGAAATGCGGGAATCAAAAGGAGAAAATTATGAGCCAGATCAGTAGTGACAGGCACAAAGAGATTGGGTATCAGTATGTTGTAAATCGTATATATGAACCAATAACCAGCAGAAATGCCGATGAAGATCTGCTCGGCTATCTTATAAAAAGGATTATCTTTGTAGAGGAAGCTAAAAATTGCGAAAGTGAGAAAGACACCGATCCAGATTCCAATTCTATGCATTAAAATTTCCATTCATTCCTCCGAGCGCTATGCTTTCAATGTATCTTTCTGTTTTCTTGTTGCGAAATATCCAATGTTGCCGATCAGGATAAAAAAGATTATAATGAGATGGGCAACAGACTGAGCATCCATTCCTTTAGTAGCAAAACCGGGTTTGTTCACGAGAAGTTCATATTCGGCAGCACCCTTCAGTCCACCTAGCAAGCCAACAAGTTGTTGCTGCTCATTCACATACGGAAGCATGGTGGGTGCCTGTACTGCAGTAGTTCCGCCGACGACAGGTTTGCCAAAAGTATCATGAGCGATCATGACCCACTGTTTTAATCCCGGATCACCTGCAGAAAGTGAGATCACGCAGCCAAGTTTATCGAAATTCTTAATGTCCTTCATAATTGGGAATTCATCAATAGGATTTCCGCCTGCATCAGCAGGAAAAGTGCTTCGAAAATCCTTAGCCATGTGATTGATAGTGACCATTCCGCCTGCTTTGTAACCCAGATTAATGAAGTCAATGCCATATTCAATATTCGGATATTCCGCACTCACCTTTTCGAATGCCTCATTGCACATCTGCACACCCATAGGCCAGAGTGCTATTGCAATGATCCTCAACCGACTTGTGAATGCTTGCTCCATCAAAGCGATCGTCATTGGTTGTATCTCGGGCTTGGTTGAAGGACCATAATCAAAAGAAATGAGAATGCGTGTGCCGGGATCTAATCCTTCAAGAAGGTCGTACACGCTTTGAACATTTTCGGTCACTTCCAGATTGAAGCCCAAAGTCCATATAAGAGGAAGTGCCACACCGATGAAGATGAGCACGAAAATAATTCGTCTGTCAATATGAAGAAATCTTTCAAAAATTTTCATTTTATTTACCCCCTAAATATGAACGTTCAATGCCAAGAATAATGCGTAGAGAGCTTCCGATCACACCCAATCCTGCACAGATCAGAATTGCTCGCTGACCTGCGGTATTTGGATATTTCATGATGAAAGAAGCAATATTCGGCAAATGCAAAAATCCAAGAGAATCAGGTATCCAGCCGGTCAATGTGCTTCCGATCGTGGTCCTTCCCAGCATAACGAGAACTGCTGCGACAAGGAGCAGAGTGGATTCCGGACTACGAGCACGAAACGCCCTATAAGATGCCGAAGCCATGAAGAATGCGAGCAAAGAAAACATCGTGGCAGAGAGATTCTCAAATATATATTTAAAGATATAGTCAAAGGGTTTGTATCCGAAGAAATTGAGCATTTTATCGCTGATAGGGATAAGTCCCGGCTGCTGCTGAGTGCCCCATAAAGCTCCGCAGATGACCATAACAGAAAAGCTTACAAGAGCGATAACATAGTATGGCCAATTGGGTGCCTTGCGGGAAATTTTTATGATGTTCACCTTAAACAAGTTGAGCTGTCCAAGAATGATGGCAAAGCCGGAAATGATCAGGAACCATCCCTCGAGACTTGTTGAGAGATTGCCGAACGGCTTATGGGGTATAAATTCTGAAACGATGATAAGCGTACCAACAAAGAAGGTGATGAGCAACGGAATTTGTCTTCTCATGTGTCCTCTTTATGTATTAGTGTGTTGCCAAAAAGTCTTTGAGGAAATGTATGCCAAAAATTTCGAGCACTATACCAACAAGAAGGGTTATGATGATTATTGCTTTTCCCACATCCTGCCCCTTCAAACTTCCAAGCTGATTGGGTTCATTTGAAAGATATGCAGATGCAGCGAAGAGTTCTTCACCGATCAAAGTATAGTCACAGGCAGCAACGAAGAAGGGGATCTGTGTAGGCATGGCTGTACCTGCTATCTGGATTGCCCCACTTTCAAAGCCCGTTTCAGCAAGAATGAGGGATTCTGCGTAGAATGCACCCAAATAGAAGTTTGCAGCCGGTTTTTCCCGCATGATTATGCCGTCAACACCCGCAACATAACCGAACTGATCATCAGTGAGATAGAATACAGAGTCTGGATTAAAAGCATCGGGTCTGCCTGCACGAAGGTAGGATTCCTTCACGATCTCCTTTGCAGTGGAAAGCACCATAGAACGGCACACGGGAACATAAATTGTTGAATCATATTGAGCAACTTTTTCTGCGAGGTGTCCCAAAATGTTCAGCCCGGCAATGGTTTGCATATCATCGAGGTCATTGATGCCGGGCACAAAAAGAATGGGTTTCCCCATTTCAGTAGCGCGACCGACTGCTTCTTCAATGGTATCAAGTCCACTGATCTTTCTGATGTATAGCCGTTTTCCTTTTCTTGCAGAAAAAATAAAATAGATAATAGCGCTGCCAAGGAGAAGAGTCATAATAAGCAGAGATATTTTATCAGTATTGAACCACTGAGCTTTGGGTATTGCAGAAGCAGTGAAGCTTTGTACTATGTCTCCATCCTCATTAAGAACTGAAAGTTTATAATAATATTCCTGCCCGTCCTCGATATTATCATCATCAATATATGTTTTAAGCAGTGGAGTGATCCTCGCGATTTCGATATAATTTTCTTTATCAATACTACGACTGATGATCATTTCTGGAACTGATGGAGGAGCGTTCCACTCTAATATAATGGCATCGCCGTCGTCATTTGTGTTGTCTGCCGCAGTGAATGTTATGTCTTGAGCACATAAGGTGAATGAAAGAAATATTAAAATTATGAGTAAAATGTATACTCTCATGTATTACTCCAATTAATTAAAATTCAATTTGCATTCGAAATCGTAAATTAAAGATGAACATGTCAACAAATTCCAAAATATCTTTAAAAGCTATGAAAAGATTGGAAAACTTTACAACAATTTCATGAATACACATTTGAATATTAAAGGAATAAGCAATGAATATTTTAATTACCGGTGGAACTGGTTTTATCGGATATCATTTAATCAACCGTCTTGTGACCAAAGGTCATAAGATTACTTGTGTTATCAGACCTGACTCAAATATTGAGGAGCTCAGAAAGTTGGATGTTCAGTACATTTTCATTGAGGATATAATTAATAAAAGAATAGATTTTTATCAATTTGATATACTATATCATCTTGCAAGTATTCGCCATAAATGGGGAACAAATTGGAATAAATATATTCAGTCTGGACAGGAATTCACCGAGATATTATTAAAATCATCCATTGGGAAAATTACTCATTTTATATTTTGTAGTTCAGTTGCGGTTTATGGATATACAGAGGAACTTCCTATTTCAGAGGATACAGAGAGAAAGCCCTGTAATTTATATGGAAAAATGAAGTTGGAATGCGAAAATCTTGTTACTTTATATAATGAAAAGTATGGTCTGCCATATACAATTCTTCGTCCCTCAATTGTGTATGGTGAAAATGATCCACAAGGTATGATGACACGTTTAATAAAAATGATTCATAATAATTCATATCATACAGTGGGGAATGGCAGAAATAGAATTCAATGTATTTATATTGAAGATTTTATTAATATTCTTGAAAAGATTGGAACAAATTTTCATCCAACTAACGATGGCTTTATTGTCTCTTATAAATATCCAATTACAATAAACAATTTAGTTAAATTAATAAGAAACGAATTACAAAAAAAGGTCATTCTTGACATAAAGATTCCAGAATGGTTTGCACGATTTATATCTACAGTAATTGAAAGAATTTATCAGATTGGTATTAAATTAACAGGTCCAGAACCAATTATTGCCCAAGAGAAAGTGGATACAATGGTTAAAGATGTGATATATGATATTTCCAAAATCGAGAAGGAATGCGATTTTAAGCCCATATTTTCATACGAACATGGAATTAGTAGATTAGTACATAATTTAGCACAGGAGTATAAATGGAAGGTATAATAAAACAGGATATTCATCAAAGATATGATTGTGAAATATTAGGTTTCGGGGAGATATTTGAGATAAAATCAGTAGAAAGAATTCGAAAAAAATTAATCCGAAAATATAAAGATGGAGTATTATATCTTTCTTCAAATAAGGATCATTCAGGAAGAGGTTTTACAAAAGAAGAAGTGGAAAGTGCAGTCAGGAACGACGGATTGCAATTATTGGAAAGTGGTTATGCAGATGCACCTCCTTGGAAATCTGACCCTCTTGAAACAGGTCAGAAATCATCTAAAATGAAGATTCCAATTTTATCAAAATTGACGCCAGTTTTATTTACGGTATGGATTCCTGTATTTGAACAATTTTACAAAAAGAGACGAAAAGCACATATTGTTTGGGTATTTGGGGTAGTTGATGAAAAATAAATTGAATATTATAATTGGTATAATAATTGGTATTGCCTTTCTTGGTTTGTGGTTTCTCCTGGTTGATATAAATGAAATCTGGTCATATCTAAAACGATTAAATGTTTTTAATTTATTAATATTTTCATTTTTTTATGTTTTTGCATATTTTATTCGTTCTTATAGATGGCGACTTATATTGAAGCCGATCTTTACTATGAAAATCATTGAATCTTTCTACTATTTTATGGCGGGTATGTTAATTAATTATCTTATCCCAGTTCGAGCGGGTGAGGTTGCAAAAAGTTTTTTTCTTAAGAAAAATGAAGGTGTAAAAATTTCAAAATCCCTTCCTTCAATATTCATCGACAAACTAACTGATTTATTTCCAATTATTGTAATTATTATACTAATTCCAATTTTAGCAATTCCTGTTGGAAGAACACTCACTTGGGTAATTGTCTCCATACTTGCCATATATGCGATATTAATGATTGTTTTGTTATTATCAGTAAAAAAACCTGAATTTATGCATCTGCTATTGATGAAATTATCGTTTTTCCTTCCCAATAAACTCAAACTTAAACTCGAAGAATTTTTTGTTAGCTTCATTGATGGAATGGGAATTCTCAGAGGACGACTTAAGGACACAATACTGATTTATGTTTTAACAATTGTTGCTGTTTTGTCAGAAGGGTTTTTTGTATATATGATTTTTAAAAGTTTAGGACTGCAAGATGTTGGATTTATTAAAATTCTTTTTGGTTATACACTTATGAATCTTACTTATATCTTGCCAACACCTCCAGCACAGATTGGTTCAAATGAATTCATGTGGGTTGTGATTTTTTCTTTTGCACTTGGTGTAAATAATAACTTAACTGGGGCTGCCGTTGCAACCGTTCATATACTAACAACAATTATGATTTTTTCAATTGGAGCAATATCACTTTCTTCAATTGGGATAAGATTTACAGAGGTTTTGAAATCAAATAATTAAATTATTGACAAAATTATTAAGAGGATTTTTAAAAGTGAAACTATGGAGGTGCGACATGAAAAGTAAGATAATAACAGGTATTTTATTTTTTGTTATAATAGTAAATGTCTATCTATTACAAGCTGATTTAATTACCGTAAACGCTAATGGCGGTGCTCAATTTTTATCAATTCAAGAAGCAATCAATGTTGCTAGTAATGGGGATACAATTTTAGTACATCCAAGTACTTATTATGAAAACATTAATTTCAATGGGAAGAATATTGTTGTTGCATCTTTATTTCTCACCACAGGAAATAAAGATTATATTAACGATACGGTTATTAATGGCAATCACAATGGAGTTGTGGTAACTTTTCAAAATGGTGAAACATCCTCTGCAATACTCAAGGGTTTTACGATTACAAATGGATATGCTGCAGATGGTGGTGGTATTAAATGTAGTAATGCAAGTAAACCTGTTATTGACCATTTGATCATTTCAAATAATACAGCCACAGACGATGGAGGTGGTGTTGCATGTTATAATAATTCATCAATGAAAATTACTAATTGCATTTTCAATAACAATATTGCAAATGATAATGGCTGTGGAATCTTTCTGAGTCATTCTAAAGGATTAATTGATAATTGTCTATTTAACGAGAATATTTCCAATGCCGGTAGCTCAGCAATAGATTGTTGGTCGTCCGATCCAATGATAATTAATTGTACTTTTTTTAATAATGTATCCTACGGATGGGCAACAATTGGTGTGTGGGATAGCTCTAGCCCAATTATTGTAGATTGTATATTATCTAATAATACTGGTACAGGATTTGTGTTTCATTCTCTATCGCAAGCAACCATTGAATATTGTAACTGTTATGAGAATTCTTCAGGTTCATTTGGCGGTTCTGTTCCTTCTGGCTTAGGTACAATTGTTCAGGTAAATTCTAATGGAGATCCCTGTGATATTTACTACAATAT
>Ga0265594_1000582_pt1 | contig 29970 bp, 25 predicted proteins | sample saktaG_11_FD_190147 | JGI IMG/M metagenome (GOLD analysis project Ga0265594, IMG submission 190147) | Saline water microbial communities from Sakinaw Lake, British Columbia, Canada - sak_2011_5_24_80m | ecosystem: Environmental > Aquatic > Non-marine Saline and Alkaline > Saline ... | reverse complement strand
TTCCGCTAGCATTTGCATGGTATTAACTGAGTTAGTTTTTACTAACTCCAGCCAACCACCAACCGATTCATTTTGCAACATGTTTTAAGTGCCTCATACTGTAAAGTATACCAGTGGCCAGTGCATATTTTGCCGTAGCACCAAAAATATACTATTATATATAATATGGCTGTAAAAAATTATCAAAACGAAAATTTAGCCGGTTTAACCGATATAGAAGCTCAAAAGAGGTTGGAAAAGTTCGGGTTAAATGATGTTTCAGAACGCAAAGGGGGATTTGTTAAAAAGTTTTTGGCGCCTCTCTATGCGCCCATATCTTTAATGCTTTTGGGTGCGGCTGTTTTGTCGCGTTTAGACGGCAGAATTTTTGATTTTTATTTTATCCTTGCCCTTTATTTTGTTAATTATTCTGTGCAAAAATGGCAGGAGTTTAAGGCTGACAGCGCGATACAAGAACTTAGAAGTAAGCTGGCGTTTGATGTTTCCACTTTCCGTGACGGGAGGTGGGTTTTTGTAAACGCGAAAAATTTGGTTCCTGGAGATCGCATAAGATTGGGTCTTGGAAGCATTATCCCTGCTGATTGCACCGTTATATTTCCAAAAAATCTTTCAGCCAACGAGGCCGTGCTAACAGGAGAGTCTTTACCAAAAGAAAAAAAATCCGGAGATAAAATATATTCCGGGGCGTTTATCGCCACGGGAAGCGTTGAAGCAGAAGTTACAGCCACAGGAAAAAATACCACTTTCGGAAAAACTATTTTTTCGATTGAGCCTCCTGCGCAGAAAAGCATTTTAGAGCGCGACATGTTTACTATTACGCGTTTTTTAACCATTATCAGCATGGTTGCGGTTTTTATACTTTCTGTTGTTTTTCTTCTAAAAGGATTTGGGCTTGCAGATTTGCTGACTTTGGACTTGAGTTTAATTATTGCGGGCATCCCCGTTGCCCTGCCTGCTGTTATGGCGATTATTCTCAGCATCGGAGCTTCGGGGCTAACAAAGAAAATGGTTGTTGTGAGGCGTCTTTCGGCGCTTCAGGATTTATCTAATGTAAATCTTCTTTTAACTGATAAAACCGGTACGCTGACCAAAAACGAAATAGTGGTGGAAAAAATAGTTTCTTATAAAGAAGGGCTAAGCACAGACGACGTTATTGAGCTTGCCGGTTATAACGCTTTGTCGGCAGACGCCCCCGATGCTATTGATCGGGCGGTTATTAAAAAATTTGAAGAAACGGGAAAAGAAGCCGAAAAAACCGAAACAATAAATTTTGTGCCATACGATTCCAATCGTAAAAGATCAACCGCGCTAATTCGAAGAGGTAAGGAAGAAATATTAATAGATGTAGGAGCTCCTCAGGTGATAATGGCGCTTGGGAAAATTAATTCCGAAATCCTGAAACAAAAATTCGAGAAAGACATTAGCGATGCAGCCGAGGGGGGATTCAGAGTTTTAGCGGTGGCTACAAGCGAAAGCGGGGTTCAAGGAAGTCCTAAAGAAAAACATTTGGAAATTGCCGGGTTGCTTTTTTTGGCCGATCCGCTGGACGAAACATCAAAAGACGCGCTACGTTTTATGGAAGAAAGCGGGATAGAAGTTAAAATGCTTACCGGAGATAATAAACTTATTGCAGAAAGAATTTCAAAAGAATTGGGGCTTTCGGGCAGGGTGCTTTCGCCCCAAGAAGCGAGAAAATTTTATAACGATAAAGATAAATTTAAAAAAGATTTTGGGGACGTATCGGCTTTTGCGGAAATATTGCCAGATGATAAATATGAAATTGTAAAAGCGTTTAAATCGCATTATATAGTAGCTGCGACCGGCGACGGGATTAACGATTTGCCGGCGCTTAAAATTGCCAACGTTGGGATTGCTGTCGCGGGAGCGGTTAGCGCGCTAAAAAGTATGGCAGACATTGTTTTGTTGGGGAAGGGAGTTTCTGTTATTAAAGATGCCATAATTGAATCGAGAAAGATTTTTGTTCGCCTGTATAACTATTCTCTTTATCGGATATCCGAAAGTTTTAGGCTTATTATTACGGTTTTAATTCTTGGATTGTGGTATGGCTCTTATCCTCTTGTCCCGCTTCAAATCATACTCCTTGCATTTTTAAATGATTTGCCGATTATTTCCCTGGCCTATGACCGGGTAAAAACTTTGGCTGAACCGTCAAAAGTTAAAGTTAAAGAAAGGTTTATTTTAAGCTTGTTATTTGGGTCGGTCGGGGTGGTAAATAGTATTTTATTTTTCTTTTTATTATCGGTGGTCCTGCATTTTCCCGCCATGGTCGTGCAAACAATGTTTTTCCTAAAACTCACTGTTTCCGGGCATATGCTAATTTTTGTGGCGCACACCAAAGAGCGGTGGTATAAATTCTTGCCAAGTAAACCGGTGATTATAGCAACAATTGGCACGCAGATTGTTGCAACTGCGCTGGCGATAACCGGATTTTTAATGCCCGCGGGCATTTCCATCTTAGCTGCGGTTTTTGTTTGGATATGGACATTTTTCTGGATGCAAATAAGCGAGCTGACAAAAGACTTGCAAAAAAAATTTATAAAATAAGAATGATAACCCAAGCTTGCGCTGTGGGTTTTTAGTTGTAAAAATCTTTTGACAAAAATAACAGGTTGCTTTAAGGTTATATATTGGGCGCGTGCTCAGTGAGCTGTTTGACATTTTGGTATTCGGAACCTCTAATAAGGAGAAACATCGTGCAGAAAAAAAAGTTGGCATTGATTTCCGTTTACAACAAAACGGGAATCGTGGAATTTGCCAAAAAACTGGTGGAGTTGGGATGGAAAATCCTATCCTCCGGCGGAACGGCAAAGAAGCTGGCAGAAGCGGGAGTTGCTGTAAAAGATGTTGCTGAGTTAGTTGGTGGCGGAGCTATTTTGAAACACCGCGTTGTCACGCTTTCGCGGGAACTTCATGCCGGCCTTTTGACTGACACAAACGACCCGGAGCAAGTTGCTGAAATGGAAAATCTTAGCTTGCCGATCATCGGCATGGTGGTCTGCGATTTCTATCCGTTGTCTGACGCCATCGCCAAGCCCGGCGCCACGGTTGAATCCGTGGTTGAAATGACCGACATCGGTGGGCCGACAATGGTCCGGTCTGCCGCAAAGGGTGAAGAATTGTGATCTGCCGATTTGAAGACCAACAGTCGGTTCTTGACGAGTTGTTGTTGAATGGGGAAGTTTCAAAAGAAACGCGCCAGAAGCTTCGCGCAAGAGCTGAATTTGAAGTTGCCAAATATGCAGCTGATTCGGCTATGTATCACGGCGCTGGCCAGTTCAAAGTTATTGCCGGCGAGCGCGTCGCAGAGTTCAAAGGCGAGAACGGTCCGCAAACTCCGGCAGTTCTTTTTAGCACTACGAACAATGACCCGCTGGCTCTCAATAGGTTCAAGGTCATTGAGGGCGCCTCGCCCAGCTACAACAACTGGTGCGATGTTGACCGGTTTTTGCAGACAATGACTCATCTCGCGGCAGCCTGGGAGTTGAACTGGGGTAAAATTCCCTATATCGCTATCGGCGTCAAGCACGGGAATCCGTGCGGCGCCGCGGTTGCCGACTCGCTGGAACAGACCGCGTGGAGAATGGTTAAGGGAGATACGCGCGCAATTTTCGGCGGTCTGCTGATGACCAATTTTCCGGTTACAGCAAAAGTGGCCGACGCAATGGCTCAGGCAATGCCGGATGGCAAAGCCAGATTCGACGGCGTTATTGCGCCTTCGTTCGATGAAGACGCAATTAACACACTTTCTCGCGCCAAGGGAAAGTGTCGGCTGATCGTCAATCTCGCCCTCGCCGAAGATTCTGCGCTTTTGGACATGATTCCTCGCTTCCGATATGTCCGTGGAGGCTTGCTGGCGCAACCCGCTTACTCGTTTGTTTTAAATCTTTACGGTCCTGAAACAATCAAGACCGGAGAGTTGAGCGGTGATCACGCAAGGGACTTGGTTGTTGCTTGGGGTATAGGATGTTCTTCTAACAGCAACACTATCACCATTGTGAAGAATCAAGCTCTTATCGGTAATGGTGTCGGTCAGCAGGATCGAGTAGGCGCAGCAGAGCTTGCTGTTAAACGGGCGATTGACGCCGGACACAAGGAAGAACTGCAGGACGCTGTTGCATACAGCGATTCGTTTTTCCCGTTCCCTGACGCGGTTGAAGTTTTAATCAACGCCGGCATTCGGACAATTTTCAGCACCACCGGCAGTGTCAACGACGGAATTATCCAGAAGCTTTGCGCGGACAGGGGAGTAATTCTTGTCCAGCTTCCGGATTCCAATGCCCGCGGTTTCTTCGGGCATTGACATAGGACACTGATATAGAAAAAGTAATCGATGCGATTGTTCTTTACGGGCAATCGCTTTTTTTATTTATAAAAACTTGTACTTATTCATGTATTTACATATGTAAGTACATGAATAAGTACATATATTGAAAATTACACGAATTAATGGCATAATCAGAAAATATCATGAGTTTATCTATTGGAATTGTGACAATATAAAATATAATTATAATTAATAAATAAATATACAAAAGCAAAAAGTATTTTTTGTATTATTTTTTACAATTTTAAGCTTGCTATCTTTCCAAATACCAATTTCAAAAATAATTGGATCTACTCAGTCGTTTACTCTGTTTGAATTATTGGCTCCCATTGGCGGAATGTTTCTGGGACCTATTTTTGGTGGACTGTCAGCTTTTTTTGTAAGGTTGATAAATGTGGTTTTATTTAAACAAAGCTTGGATATTTTAACTCTAATAAGATTTTTGCCAGCAGTTTTAGCCGCAGTTTATTTTGGATTAAAGACTAAAAAAACAGCTATAGTTTTTCCAATTTGCATAGCCTTGTTTTTACTAAACCCAATTGGTAGGCAGGCATGGCTTTATTCAATGATTTGGTTACTTCCATTTGTTGCTACATTTTTCAAAAAAAAATTAATTCTAAACAGTCTTGGCGCCACCTTTACAGCTCACGCGATTGGTTCAACAATATTTTTATACGCTTTTGGATTAACTCCACAGATTTGGTTAGCTTTAATCCCAGTTGTTCTTATCGAAAGGGGAGTGTTTACAGTTGGTATTTGGGCGAGTTATTTAGCGCTTAACACTGTTTTAGATAAAATTTCAAAGGTTGAGTTTGCAAAAGTCTTGTCGCAGTTTGTAAATAAAGACTATGTCCTGTCGCCAAAATTTTTTAAGCTAAATGCATAAATGGAAGTTAGCGCCATAAAAACATTAATTTTTAGAGAAGGCGAAAATCTGCAAGATTTTATTGTGCGACACATTAAGAAGATTTCTGAAAAATCCGTACTGGTGATCACCTCAAAAATTATTGCATTGTCAGAAAATAGGACGGCAGACGCAAAGGATAAAAAAAAGCTAATAATATCAGAAAGCGACTTTGCAATGCCAACAAAGTATGTATGGCTTACAATAAAAGATGGACAGGTTATGGCGGCTGCAGGGATTGACGAATCAAATGCAAATGGAAAATTAATTTTATTGCCAAAAGATAGTTATAAATCCGCCAAAGAAATCAGAAAATTTTTGCAGAAAGAATATAAGGTGAAAGATCTCGGCATTCTGATCACAGATAGCCGGACAATACCTTTGCGAGCAGGAATTATTGGTATGGCGGTAGGTTACGCCGGATTTAAGGGCGTGAAAGATTACCGTGGCAAGTCCGATATTTTCAAAAGAAAGTTTGAATTTTCCCGCGTAGATGTTGCCGACGGTCTTGCGGCTTCAGCCGTACTTGCAATGGGCGAGGGGAATGAGCAGCAACCCTTGGCAGTTATACAAAATCCTCCCATAGAATTTTGCGAGAAGGTTTCGCATAAAGAGCTACATATCGACCCGAAAGAAGATATGTATCGGCCTCTATTTTTAAAATTATCTAAAAATAAATAAAATGTCATTATTTATAGGAATTGTGGGGTTGCCGAATGTGGGCAAGTCTACACTGTTTAAAACTTTAACAAAAAAGGAAGTATTAATTGCTAATTATCCTTTTGCAACCATCGACCCTAATGTCGGGGTTGTTTTGGTTCCGGACGAAAGAGTTGATAAACTGGCCGAATTGTCAAAATCAAAAAAGAAAATTTTTGCTACGGTTGATTTTGTTGATATTGCAGGATTAGTTAAGGGCGCGGCAGAAGGAGAGGGATTGGGAAATAAATTTTTATCGCACATAAGGGAAGTTGACGCGGTTTTATATGTTTTGCGCGCATTTGAAAAGGCAGATATCATAAATACCTTGCCCGCCGATGAGGCGGGGCGAAATGAAGTAAATCCCATAAAAGAAAAAGAAATTTTAGATGTGGAGCTGATTTTAAAAGATTTGGAGACAATAAATAAAAGAATTGATGCTTTGTCGGGCGATTTCAGGCAGAACAAAAAAGAAGCCGTTAAGGAAATGGAAGCCATAAAAAAGGCAAAGGATTTTTTGAGCAAAGAGCAAATTTTGTTTGGCCAGAATTTTACCAAAGATGAGGCTGAAATTTTAAATAGCTTTCAGCTTTTAACCTTTAAACCAAGATTGTATTTGCTAAACGGCAAGGATGAAGAAGTAGGCGAAGAAACATTGAATTTCCTTCGGCATGGCTCAGGACAAAATAACTGCGTTATTTTGGATGTTGCCACAGAATTTGAAGCAGAGGGCTTAACAAAAGAGGAAAGAATTGGTTTGGGATTACCGGAATTGTCAGAAACAGATATTTTAATTAAAAAATCTTACGAACTTTTAAATTTGATAACTTTTTTAACAACAGGAGAAGATGAAACCAGGGCTTGGACAATAAATAGGGGAGACACGGCTCCAAAAGCAGGGGCGGCAATACATACCGATTTTGAAAATAAATTTGTAAAAGCAGAAGTTGTTTTTTGGAAGGATTTATTGGACTGTGGCGGATATCCAAAAGCTCGCGAACAAGGAAAATTAAGGACAGAAGGAAAGGAATACGTTGTCAAAGATGGCGATGTAATAGAATTTAAACACGGATAAAATGGCAGATTTTACTATAAAAAATATACAAAAAAGTGTTGCTGAGGTGGCGAGGGAAATCGGCTACGTTATTATTGATACTCGAGAAAACGGAGAATACAATTTGGTGAGAAGATTAGACAGAGATAATTATCCAAGATTTCATATTTATGTGAAGCCGGGCGTTACATGGATTTTTAGTTTACACTTAGACCAAAAACAGCCGTCATACCAGGGATCGCACGCGCACAGTGGCGAATACTTCGGCCCGGTAATTGAAAACGAAGCAGACCGCATTAAAGAAATTTTAAAATAAAAAAAGACCCGATTCGTTGAATCGGGGAGCAGTTGGTGATGCTCAGCACTACGCAGGAACTACGCGGAAGTTAATGAAGGGGTTGCCCTTCTCGCGCGCCAGTCTCTCCCTTTCTCTTTCCGCAACTTCTTTGGTGGAGGGTCCGAAAACAATTTCCTGCTTCAACACTCTTCCGAAACAGGCTTCTTCTCTGACTACGTTGGACATGGAAGCTCTCCTTGTCTTAAGGGTAAAATGGGTAATAGGTACTATAATGATAATAGCATAATATAAAATGTGTGTCAAGATTAAATTTTGAAAATTTAGTCATTAAAAAATTGATTAAAAATTTTAAATTAAAAATTAAAAATTCACTTTTATGAATATAAAAGTGCTATACGAAGATAATCATATTATTGCGGTTGTAAAACCTGCTGGTTTGCTTACGCAGGGCGATAGTTCGGGAGACGCGAGCCTGATGGACGAAGTCAAAAAATATCTTAAAGAAAAATATAAAAAGCCAGGGCAGGTTTTTTTAGGTCTTGTCCATAGGTTGGACAAGCCGGTTTCGGGAATTGTCCTATTCGGTAGGACATCAAAGGGCGCTTCAAGATTGTCCGAGCAATTCAGAAATCATACAATTCAAAAAACATATCATGCAATTGTTGTTGGAAAACCGAAAGAGAGTAAGGGGGTAATATCTGAAAAAATTAACAAAATATCTTTTTTTGCCGAAGGTTTTACCAATAAATCAGACGCAGAATTATTGCAGGAAATTAAGAAGGCCACAAAAACAAGAACCGCGGAACTAAGCTATGAAGTTGTGAAATATGGAAAACCCTTCGACACGGGACATTCGGCTGAGCTCAGTCGAAGCCCTCAGGGTAAAAGCTGTTACACGCTTTTAAAAATATTGCCCAAAACTGGCAGATTCCACCAAATAAGAGTCCAAATGGCAAATATGGGTTGTCCAATTTTAGGGGATAAAAAGTACGCCGATAATCTTATTGTGCGACAATCGTTCGGCGGTTGGAAGGATGAAAAGAGTATTGCTTTGTGCGCCACAGCCATTTCTTTTAAGTCAGCAACCCTTCGAGACCCAGGGGGTGCCCCCTCAGGGCAGGCCGAAGATAAACAAATTAATCTTGAAATACCTTTGCCGGAGGAGTGGAAGAGATACATATAGTTATTCACAGCTCAACACTTGATTTACTTTGTGGTAAGGGGGATAATAGTATAATATACAAAAAAGGTCGTCAGGTCATTCGACCTGACGCCCGGTCGTATGACCGGGCGGCATCTCTAAGCGTATTACAATTAAAAATTAAAAATTAAAAATCATGACATATACAGACTGGTCTCTAACAGTCATTCAGCCATTTTTACAACAATTTGTATCTTTTGTTGGTAATTTAATTTTGGCTATAATCGTTTTTATTATCGGTTATTTAATCGCCATAGGAATTGGAAGATTAATTTCCGAGATATTAAAGTCGGTAAAGTTTAATAAGTTATTTGAAAAAGAAGGATGGAGAAGGGCCCTGCAAAGAGCCAATGTTGAAGTAAATCCTTCAGAATTTATCGGGGTAATTTTCAAATGGATTTTTGTTATAGTATCTTTGTTGATAGCAGTAGACGTTCTTAAACTCACTGCATTCGCAGGATTTTTAACAAAAGTGTTAAACTATCTGCCGAACGTGATTATAGCCGTATTGGTTTTTGTTGTTGTTATCGTTATTTCCGACCTTGTAGAAAAAGTTGTCAGGGCAACAGTAGAAAGATTGAAAGTTGGTTATGGATACATCGCATCTTCAATTGTAAAATGGGCAATCTGGGTTTTCGCCTTCTTCCTGATTTTAGGGTTGCTTTTACCGCCTCAGGCCAACGCATTAGTACAAACCCTTTATAGTTCCATTGTTTACGGCATAGTTGCCGCATTGGCGCTAGGTATTGGTTTGGCAATTGGGCTTGGCGGAAAAGATACAGCAGGAAAGATTATTTCCGATATGTACAGAAAGATAGAAGAGAGATAAATTATATATTGGATTGTTCCGCGAAAGCGGAACTTAAAGAGAAGTAAATGCCCGCCTTCGCTAAAGCTACGGCGGGTAAAACAAAAAAGCGCGTACGTACCGCGCCTTTTTGTTTTGGTGCGTAAGCCTATTGACACGATTTCGATAATATGCTATCATATAAAATACACTATTCTTTTTCTGAGCCCGCAAGAGCGTCTTGCGGGCCGAGAGAAGGAAAGTTCTTTTTACTTCTTGTTCTGAATACTTTCTATAAGTCGCAGATTCCTGCGATGAAGGAAAGAAATAAGGAATAAGAACCAGGAGGTGAGGGTTGAAAAACACAACCTTCATTCGTCCCAGTCTGGCAGCTGCGGCAAAGGCTAATCCAATGGCCGAAGTAGAATGGCTATTGGATGTGGCTAGCGGCATTCTGGAAGGCCAATTAGACGACGAGCCCGATCAGCGAGCTTACAGTCTTCTTGGCTACTGGGTTGCTTTTAAGCGATTCAGGCCAGAACTGCTGGCTAATGCTAAGGCCGGCGGCGTAGTCCGGCAACTCAACCGCGAGGTTAAAACTCACGGTAAAGAGTTGGCGAGGCTTGCGTTCGGGGTGATGAATCCCGAAGCGTGGCTTCGATCCGCTAAGAAGTTTGACAAGCGGACCGGCGAAGATTTCGTCCCTGCCGAGGAAGCCGTTGCCAAGGCCGCTGACCTGTGGTGGGATCTGGACGAGGCAAGTTGCGTCCAGGCAGCAAGGGAACTCCTTGGGATTAAAAATCGCTCTTTACAGAGGCGCCTTCAAAAGTGTCTCAACTGGGCGATTGTAAATCCTTCGGCGTTCTACTTCGCTGCTGTCTCCATTCAAGCAATGGCTAAATGTTTTAAGCCGGAGCTAGAAGAAGAGGACAGTCCTATCGGGTACACATGCCTCAAGTATCAGTTACAACTTGCGGGTATGTGTGAGATTGAGGAGAAGTCGCGGTTTGAAAACCTCGGCTGGCACTTCAGTCTTCCGGACTTGCGCGCGTTTCTTAAGCGGTGCTGGAATTCTCCCGCTGGACGCCGCAGAGCCAGACAACTTCGACGGGCCCGTATCCAACAGGCCCCAGCGACATAATTGTCGCTAAGAAGCACGACCTGCTCAGAGGTAATCTGAGGAAGCGTTTATGAAACGCTGATGGTAGGATGGACACCTATCAAACCAGGATATCTGGATTTATAATCACGGGCGATCGGGCGTCCGTTGCCGCTTGTCAGAGTGCGGTATGCTGAGCGAAAGCGTCTCAGAAAACTCTGTCCTATGGGGGAGCGCGCAAGCTCTCCTTTCTTTTACAAAAATTTGACATTTTTAAGATAGTTTGCTATAATCCAAGTAGAGTGTTTGACAACCTAACAAGCGAAAGCTTAGAAAGCGAGGTGTAAGATGTTTGTGTTTAGAGACTGCCACAAACCAGTCTCAAAAAATGTACGGGATTTTGTCCTGCAGGCCATGCAAGGCAAGAAGCTCACGCCCAATATGTTGGGCGTGAAGGCTGGTTCCCGCGATGATGAAATAGTTGCCGTCACAACCGAAGGAGATGTTCCATGTGTGGTGAGGGTTAGCCCCTCATTCGTTTGTCTCTACCTTGCCGGTAGAAACAACGAAAAGCCCCTTGGTATTCCCAAGGAGCACTTTCCCGGACTTTCGCGATTGCTTGAAAGGCAGCCCCATTAGGGACTGCCTTCTTTTTTTACGCTGCGGCTTTTAACTTTTTCCTTTCTTCTTCAAGTATCTTTTTTATCGGCTCCATTTTTTTGGCATATAATTCTCTCATCTCGGCATGTCTTTTCTTTTCCCCTTCAGTCATTTTCATTGCTTCTACATATTTTTCGTTTTCCGCTGCAAGGCCATTTGCATTATCGAGAACAATTTGAATAAATTCTAGTTGTTTTGTTCTGACACTTTGTGGAGCCATATCATTTAATAATCTTACTTCTTCTTTTTCTGCTTTTACTCGTTGTTTTTGTTTTGCTTTTGCGCCATTTTCTATCTCAAACCAATAACCCATGTCGCTACGACCCTTGCATAAAACTCGTGGGAGATCCTCGCCATATTTTATTCCGGCCTCATCTTTTAATTGGGTAACCGGGCTGTTGAGTGTGCGCCTCATTTTATCGTTTAGTTTTTCATCGTCTCGGAATGTGATATCCATAACAAATCTATATTTTCCCGCTATTGTGCAAACACAATCAACTCCTTGCCTGTCATTTTGATCAAATGTCGATGTTCTTTCCACATGAAAAAAGTCGTTTGGAAAAGATTCTCTTAAAAATTCTATATATATTGATTCTGCCCTGTGGCCGGGTTTTTCGTCGTCGCCCACATATGCCGGCTCATCGATTGGATCTTTTTCTAATTGGTCCATATTCCTTATCATATTTTCATATTATTTAATTGTATTATTATGCTTATATTACAGCTTTATTTATAAAAATACCAGCCCGAAAACCTCGGGTGGATTGTAGGCTATTGACAAGGTTAAATAAATTTAATAAGATGGTAATTACATGGTAAATAAATTAGAAATCACTATCAAAAAACGAAGCGGATAACTGTCTGACTTTTTGTGTTAGTAATGACCGCTTCGCCAAATGGCGATTTTTTATTTATTAAAACCAAGAACATTGAAAATTTAACCCTGTTAAATGTTTTCAATAACAGATTGCCTACTAGCAATTTTTAACAGGCATACTTAATTAAAATTTAGACATGGGGTCTTTATTTAATTAAGTAGTAGGTAAAAGCATACAAGTTCACCCGCCTTCGCACAATGTGCTTCGGCGGGCAAGTAAGATACATAAAATCTGTATCTATTAGAAACTTACGCGAAAGTGAATCCAGAATATACTCAAAAATTGAGCATATCGAAGGATAGGTTATAAGCGAATGGCGGATGCCTTGGGATATTGATGCTATGAAAGACGTGGCGTGCCTGCGATAAGCTTCGGGGAGCTGGCTAGCAAGCTTTGATCCGGAGATTTCTGAATGAGGAAACTCAATTGAGGTAATACTCAATTATGTCCCGCGCAAGCGGGATAAGCGCACCCGGTGAAGTAAAACATTTCAGTAGCCGGAGGAACAGAAAACAATGAAAATTTATATTCTCTCTTGATTAGAAGATCTTGAGGAGAGATTATGAATTTTCGCATTCCCTTAGTAGTGGCGAGCGAAAAGGGAACAGCCTAAACCAGTTTTTATAATTGGGGTTGCAAGGGTTTAACGTCGGGAGCATTATTCGTGTCTCACTAATGTTCGACACTCAAGTTATAAAGTTGAAAGTTATAAAGTAAAAAGTCCGCGAACTTTTAAACTTTAAAAACTTGATAACTTTTAACTAATTACGAGTGGCGAGCGATAGCGAGATACGAGTAATTCTTGCCGAGGGAGAGCATTTAGGTAGAATTATTAAAAGAATCACTCTGGAAAGTGGAACCATAGAGGGTAATAGTCCCGTACTTAAAAATAATTTTATGCTCCTTGTTAGATTTCTTAAGTACTGTCGGGCATGATAACCTGGCAGGAATCAGGCCGAACTATCGGCCAAGGCTAAATAATCAATATCACCGATAGTGAACCAGTACCGTGAGGGAAAGGTGAAAAGTAGGGGGTTGACCCCGGTGAAATAGTACCTGAAACCATTTGCTTACAAAGAGTCGGAGCCCGACGTCCGCAAGGACCAGGGTGACGGCGTGCTTTTTGCAGAACGAGCCAACGAGTTTGAATAGCCAATAGTCTAAGCCCTTATGGGGCGCAGGCATAGCGAAAGCGAGTGTTAATAGCGCGAAAAATTATATTGGATGTTCAAGACCCGAAGCCAGACGAGCTTGCCTTGAGCAGGTTGAACCCTGATGAAAATTGGGGGGAGGACCGAACCCGTGAGTCGTGCAATTCTCTGGGATGACTTGAGGTAAGGAGTGAAAAGCTAATCGAGTTTGGTAATAGCTGGTTCTTCCCGAAACAGCTTTAGGGCTGGCGTCTACAGCCAGAACATAGGGGTAGAGCACTGAATAGAGTTCCTTGGAGTTTCTCCAGGTCCTCTAATCAAACTCCGAATACTATGTTTTTTGTGTAGGCAGTAAGAACGCGGGGGCTAAGCTCCGCGCTCAAAACGGAAACAGCCGAGATCGTAGTCTAAGGTCCCTAAATTAAGCTAAGTGTTTTTAAGGAAGTATTTTGCCCTCGACAGGCAGGAAGTTAGCTTAGAGGTAGCTATCTTTTAAAGAGTGTGTAACAACTCACTGCCCAAACTTTCCGGATTTCCGGAAGGAGGGGCGAAGTGCGCCAAAGATTTCCGGGACTAAAGTTTAATACCGAAGACACGGATTTATCCCATTTATGGGATGAGTGGTAGGGAAGCATTCCTAGTGCGTCGAAGCAGGAGGGTAACCGACTGTGGAGCGCTAGGAAGAGAGAATGTTGGCCTGAGTAACCGCATTGCGGATGAAAGCTCCGCACACCGAAAGTCCAAGGTTTCCTTGGCAATGGTATTCAACCAAGGGTTAGGCGGTCCTAAGGCAAACCCGAAAGGGGTAGTCGATGGATAGTCGGTTAATATTCCGACCCTTCTTTGTTTTTTCAATAAAGTGCGGAATTTAGTAAGTAAGGCGACTTATCGGATTGTCGTCGAGCGTCTAACGCAAGAAGGACGCGCGGGAAGTCGTGTTTACACGGCGAACCTTACTGAGCAAGTTCCCTAGAAAATCTTTATTTAAATAGAGCAAAGAATCCGTACCGCAAACCGACACAGGTGGACAAGCGTAAGTATGCTAAGGTGAACGGGTGAAACCTCGTTAAGGAACTCGGCAAATCAGTGGCCGTAAGTTCGCAATATGGCCTGCCCTGCGCGCAAGCGTTAGGGCTGCAACAAACGTACTTCAACCGACTGTTTATCAAAAACACAGCTCCCTGCTAACTCGTAAGAGGATGTATAGGGGGTGAAGCCTGACCAGTGTTGGAATGTTAAGTTTGAGGGTCCTGGCCGCAAGGTTAGGGCTCATTGAATGAAGCACCAATGAACGTCGGCGATAACTATAATCGTCCAAAGGTGAATTACTCGCCTTTGTAAAACTTCGCTAAATGCTGGAAACTCTGTAGTATCTGATGCTACTATGGTATAATAAATTAAAGGTGGATTTCCCCCTTTACTATTATGTCAAGTAAAAAAGCAATCAGTGCAGACAATCAGCAGGAAAGAATAGAAGTTTGTGGATGGATAACTGGGTTTGTGGATGGAGAAGGTTCTTTTCTCGTTAATATATTTCGATCTCCGAGAGCAAAAAGTAAGTGGCAAGTTTTTCCCGAATTTAATGTTTCACAATCATTAAAAGGAAAAGATTTGCTATATAAGTTAGAAAAATTTTTTGCTTGCGGACATATTTACGCGCATAACGCGAGAAATATAAAACAAGAGAAATGGGATCCTCTCTATAAATATTGCGTCAGAAATAGAAGCGAATTAAGGGAAAAAATTATTCCCTTTTTCAAAAAACATAATTGTTTTGGCAAGTCCAAAATAAATGATTTTGAAAAATTTGTTAAAGTTGTTGAAATAATGGATAAAGGAGAACACTTAACAAACAAAGGAATGAGAAAAGTTGCCAAAATCGCAGAAAAAATGACGCACCGCAAACCATTTAAAGATTCATCTATATACAAATTTCTATTATCCTCAGAGACTACACGCGAAGGTCGCCTCAGGCGACAAGATATAGTCCGAACTGCATAGCGATATGTAGAGTTAATCAGAAATGATTAGCCGCGCAACAAACATGACTTAATTTGTTGCAGTAACAAAATTGAGCGTAATCCCTTGCCGGGTAAGTTCCGGCCCGCATGAATGGCCTAACGAGTTGAAGACTGTCTCAACGAGGCGCCCGGTGAAAATGCAATAACAGTGAAGATGCTGTTTACCTGCAGCTAGACGGAAAGACCCCGGAAGCTTTACTGTTCTTAGATATTGTGTATTGATTTTTGATACGTAGCGTAGTGGTGAGCCTTTGAAGCGGTGGTTTCGGTCATCGTGGAGGCGCCGATGAAACAGCCATTTTTAGGAATTAATATTCTAATCCTCTTAACTGAGGTGACAGTGTTTAACAGACAGTTTAAATGGGGCATTTGCCTCCTAAAGAGTAATGGAGGCGTTTAAAGGTTGGTTAGCTTCGGATGGAAATCGAAGCGATAGGGCAAAGCCATAAACCAGCTTTACTGCAAGACGGCTATGTCGCGCAGTTGCGAAAGCAGAACTTAGTGAACCGACGTGTATTTCATAGAAAACACGAAGATCATCAGCCAAAAGCTACTCCGGGGATAACAGGCTAGTACTGCCCGAGAGTCCATATCGACGGCAGTGTTCGGCACCTCGATGTCGGCTCAACTTATCCTGGGGCTGGAGTAGGTCCCAAGGGTCCGGCTGTTCGCCGGTTAAAAAGTTACGTGAGCTGGGTTCAAACCGTCGTGAGACAGGTTGGTCCCTATCTACTGCAGGCGTTGAGTTTTGAGGAGATTTGTTCCTAGTACGAGAGGACCGGAATGAACTGACCTCTGGTGTATCAGTTGTCCTGCCAAGGGCATTGCTGAGTAGCTAAGTCGGGAATAGATAAGCGCTGAAAGCATATAAGCGCGAAACTAACTCCAAGATGAGAACTCACAGACTCCCCGCAGATTACGGGGTTGATAGGCTCCAGGTGTAAGTGCCGTAAGGTATTTAGCCGGGGAGTACTAATAAGTCATTTTATCCTTCGATATACTCAGAATTTGAGATATCGAAGATTCATTTTCAAGCGTAAGTTTATTAACCTCGCTCAGCGGGGCTAATAGATACAGATTTTAGTTATCTTGATATTTTGTAATTATTTATTAAATACCTTTGTATTTGCATTTGAATGCAGAGGTGACGATTATACTGAGGTTGTCCCACCTGATCCCATTCCGAACTCAGAAGTGAAATACCTCAAGGCCGATGGTAGTCATTTATGGCGAGAGTAGGTAATCGTCACCCTTGCATTCAAAACAAAATTCCGTCCTTCGATAAACTCAGGACGGTTTTTTGTTATAAACGCGTGATAATTTGCAATAAAAAAAATAATGGTTTAAAATCAAACCAATATGATGGGTCTAAAAAATTTTTATATAAATAAAAAAAGTAAGGGATGGCTGAAAATTTTAGTTGGAGCGACTATTTTTTTTGTAGTAGTATTTATTTTAGGACTTTTCACCACGCCTATTAAGAATTACTTTTATGCCCTTTCTGCGCCGATCCAAAAAACTTTTTGGTCTGCGGGCACCATATCATCAAACTTTTTTGGTTCTTTCCTTAAGGCCGGGTCGTTGGCAAAAGAAAACGAAGACTTGCAAAAAGAAAATCGGGAGCTTTTATCGCAAGTTGCCATATTACAATCAATAGATGAAGCAAACCAGGCCCAAAACGATGTTTCGCTTGCCTGTCAAAACAGCGGGTTTAGTCTTGTTCCGGCAAAATCAAGCGGTTTGGTTAATGACGTTCTTTCCGTAGATAAGGGTTCCGCCGATGGAATATCTGTGGGAATGACGGTAATTGACCAGCAAAAAGTGCTTGTTGGTAAAATTTTTGAAGTTTATCAAAATTTTTCACAAATAATGCTTATTTCAAACAAAAACAGCACCGTGGTTATAAAAACTTTGCAAAGTGACCAATTAGCCAGTGAAGTAAGCGGCGCGGTAAAGGGAAGCGGGGGACTGAGTGCTTATTTAGATTTGATTCGGATTCAAGACACAATAAGCCAGGGAGATGTTTTAGTAACATCAAATGATCCAGTGTTTCCGAATGATTTGTTGGTTGGAAAGATTGATAAAGTCCAAAAAAACGATCAAAAATCGTTCCAAAGCGCCTCTATCCAGCTGTTTTTTAATGTTAAGACGGTCGATAATTTGTTTGTAATTACAAACTACAAAAAGGAATAAAGAACCCTTCGGCTCGGCTCAGGGTGATTTTCTCGCTTAGCACAAAAATCATGTGGAAAAAAATACTGGTCATTGTCCTTCTGTTTTATTTTTTTGCATTACTGCAAAGCAGTTTTTTTGTGCACTTTAATTTATTTGGAGTAGTTCCTAATCTGGTTTTTATCCTTTTTTTTCTGCTCGTTTTTTTTCAGTGGCCCGCTAACAATTATAAGATAATTATTATAGCTGTTGCCGCAGGGATTATTTTGGATATTTTTTCGTATACTTACATAGGGCCGTCAGTTATTTTGCTCACGGGCATTGCATTTTTATTAAAAGGCGTCCGGTCTTTATTGAAAAACACAGAGAACAGCTATCCGTTCGCATATTTTTTGCCTCTTTTCGTATTATTTTTTTTAGTTTATGATTTATTTCGAGGGTCGTATCTTTATTTTTTGGATTCTGATAAGATTGCATTAATCATCAGCACGCAAATTATTTTTTCAGTAATTTATAACGCAATTATAGCATCCTTATTATTTTACGTATACAAAAAAGTTATAAAAGAGTTCGGCAATGGCAAAGATTTATAAAGTTAAAAGAGCAAGCGTCGGCATAGAGCCTCACGAGGTTTTTTTGGATAAACTGGCCAGCCGCGAAGAAGAAGAGCTTGGCCTGTCTCAAAAAAGGTTCGAGGTGCCTTTAAAAGAAAGAATATCTTATTTTTTATTCTCTGTTTTTTTTATTTTGTCGGCAATATTATTTGCAAAAGTGTTTTATCTCCAAATTTTACAAGGTAAAAAATTATATGTCGAGGCGGAAAACAATAAAGGAGGAGTAAATTTAATAGTGCCTACCCGCGGGATAATTTATGACAAGAATATGACAAAGCTTGTGTTGAACTCTCCTGCTTATGACCTGGTATGCGACAGAGCCTATTTTTCCGGGTACAATTCGGGTAGCGTCCCGGGTACATCCGGAGAAGTTTCTAAAGAAATTAAAAATATTGCCGATGCAGTCGGCCAAGATTATCAGGACGTGGCCGATAAAATTCAACATACAGATTCGTCAGAGGTTTTAATTGCAGACAATATCGGCCATGAACAGCTTTTGATCTTGGAAACAAAAATAAATAATTTTCAAGGATGTAGAATCAGGCAAAATACAGCCAGAGATTATGTTTATGGCCCGGTTTTTTCTCAGATTTTAGGATATACCGCCAGAATAAACAAAGACGAATATTCCAGCTCCACAGGATATGCAATTAACGACTATATAGGTAAAACCGGACTGGAAAAATATTACGAAACATATTTAAGGGGAGAGGTTGGGCAATCCAAACCGGCAAAGTCGATTTCAAGCGACGAGCCCGCCGACCAGATGGTTTTGGCACCCGAGCCCGGCGATAATTTAGTGTTAAATATTGATGCGGGTTTGCAGGAGCAACTTTATAACGCGCTTTCTGCGTCAATAGAAAAAATGGGAGGCAAAAAAGGAGCTGCTGTTGCAATGGACCCGAGAACCGGGGCTGTATTGGCATTGGTTTCTTATCCTTCTTATGACGATAACGCATTTTCCGGAGGTATTTCGCAGGCAGATTATAGCGCAATAATAAACGACCCGTCTCAGCCACTTTTTAACAGAGCAATCGCCGCAAAATATCCGACCGGTTCCACGATAAAACCGTTTGAAGCGTCTGCAGCATTGCAAGAAAAAATAATTTTGCCGGATAAACAAATTAATGACCCGGGATATATTTTAATTCACAGCCAATATGACCCGAGTGTTGTTTACCGATATGGCGGAGTTGAGGCGCACGGATTGGTTGATATGAGAAAAGCCATTGCCGTTTCGTCAAACATTTATTTTTACACAGTCGGCGGGGGTTATGGAGACCAGCAAGGTCTGGGGCCTCAAAGAATTAAACAATATCTTTCGCTTTTCGGCTGGGATCAAAAAACAGGCATTGATCTGCCCGGAGAATTTTCCGGATTTATCCCGGACCCGGCGTGGAAAAAAGCAACAAAAGGCCAATCCTGGTACGACGGCGATACTTATAACCTTGCAATAGGCCAGTCAGATTTACAGACAACTCCTTTGCAGGTGGCAAGCGCTTATTGCGCTATTGCAAACGGCGGAACTTTATATAAGCCGCAAATAGTAAACAAAATTATTTCTAATGATGCAACAAAAACCATCCAGGAATTTGAGCCGGAAATTATTAGAAGCAATTTTATTGACCCGCAAAATTTGGAAATTGTTCGAGAGGGGATGAGAGACGGCGTAGAAAAGGATTATGGAATATCCAGAGCGTTAAACAACTTGCCTGTTGAGGTCGCAGCAAAAACAGGAACTGCCCAGATTGGAGTGGCAAACCGTTACAACGTTTGGTCATCTGTTTTCGCGCCATACGATAATCCGCAAATTGTTCTGGTTATAACCGCTGAAAACGTAAATGGCCTGGGAGCCGTAACTTTACCGGTAGCTCACGATGTTTTGAACTGGTACTTCACTAAAAAATAAAATTTTTGCAAAAAAAATCCCAGGTCGCTCGATCTGGGTATATGGCTTTAGTCACCCGATGGTCTTTTTTATTTCTGCCAGCAACTCCTCGCCTGTAAAAAGTTGTTTTGTGTCGGCAGCCTTTAAGCTTGCAGGATCAATTGGGATAGAGACGTGAAAAATATTCTCTATGGGATTTTGCACTTTAGCCAGCAACTCCTCCTGCGTCGAAGCGCCATCTACATCAGTAAAATAAACCGAAGCGCGGAGTTGTTCTAAGTGTCTGGTAAGTTTGGCTACGTCAAGTCTATTCATCAAATCAGCCATTGAGTCGGCTTTAGAAAAGCCCAGTATCCAGTGTTTGATTCTGCGATTGATAATCCTGCTGGCCGAGATGATATATTTGCGCGAATTAAAGGCTACCATGTTTCTGCTCCCTTATATTCAGGTAGTTGTCTTTTAAAAGGGCGTTCTAAATATAACATATTTATGTATTTGCGTCAATAACGTGGCGTTTTTAAGTGCGCAGGATCACCGGCATAAACTATTGACATACAACAGAATATATGTTAATATGAATGGCATAGTACGGGAAGGAAAGACATTGACAATTTAACGGCTTTTTTAGAAAGGAGAAAATAAAAAGCCCACAAAATTACGTTTAGTAAAGAAGAAAGAAGCTTCTGGGGAATGTCCCCACAATAATCGGTTCGCCTATGGCGGGCCACAACAAGGAGAACAGAGAAATGTTGAACAGCAAGATGACTGTCGTGATGTTGGCGCTTGTGGCGCTGATTGTTTGCAGTTCGGCCTCGGCCAGTTCCCTGAGCGACAACTGGGACTTCGGGGACATCAACGGGGGATATCAAACCTCGTCGTACCCGAACTACAACGGGACTGGGACCTACGCCCAGATGTCCGCCTATATCGGCGGGCAGCACAAGATTGACAACTGCAGTGTGTCCTTCAGTCCGGATTACTGGTACAACTACGATGACAACGGCAACTTTGTGAGCAAAACGCTACAGGGTTACCGAGTCAGCGAGTACATTTCCGGACGGATTACTGTGCCACTGACATTGTCGGACTTGGGCGACCAGAACCAGTCGAATAGCTTTAACGCTCGGGGTCTTAGCCTCAGCGAAAATTCGTGGCTCAACACCTACAAGTCCTACTATAGCTACACTGATGCTGGCGCCGGTGATAAGTACGAGTTGTTTTCCCAGGCTGGATCAAACATCAACATTCTCAATTTTGATGTGCGGTACGCCTACGGTAACTACAACGAGTACACGTACGGCGATGGCGGTGGTGGCATGGGAATTGTGGGTATCGGCCAGGACAATACGACGTATTTCAATTACAACGTCACCTGGTACGGCGACTTCGCCCCAGGCACTTTGCTCAGTGGTATGACGGCCCCGACCTTGGGATCTTCGGTTCCCGAGCCGGCGACAATGGCCATGTTAGCCTTCGGCGCGATGAGCGTAATCGTTCGTCGGCGTCGACGACGCAGTTAGCAGTCTCGCAGGTAATAGCGCGAGAAGTAGCATAGGCGCTCTCGACATCATGTCACTTTGACATTTTGTCGGGAGCGCCTTTTATTTTACAAAAAAATCTGGTATCATAATTTAATATGTCACCAACATTTGAAGAATTAAGAAATACACGAATAGAAAAATTAAGGAAGCTGGAGCACGCTGGTGTTTTGGCGTATCCGTCAAAAACAAACAGAACTCATAGAATATCAGATGTTTTGGAAAATTTTAAAAAATTATCAAAAGGCATTTTAGGAAAAAAGAGCATTATAATTGCAGGCAGAATAATGGCAAGAAGGGGACAGGGAGGGCTTACTTTTTTAGATATAAATGATGGTTCCGGAAAAATACAAGCCGTTATAAAAACAGATAAAATAGGAGAGAAAGGATATCAGTTTTTTTTAGATGTATTTGACATCGCCGATTTTATCGAAGTAAAGGGAACCTTGTTCACAACTCAACGTGGCGAAAAGAGTTTGGAGGTGCAAGACTATAAAATGCTTTCGAAGGCTCTTTTGCCTTTGCCGGAAAAATGGCATGGACTTTGCGACATAGAAGATTGCTTGAGGAAAAGATATTTGGATATTTTATTTAACCCGGGAATTAAGGAAATGATTTTAAAAAGAACTGTTTTTTGGGCATCTATGAGGGAATTTTTAGTTGAGAAAGGATTTTTAGAAGTGGAAACTCCGATTTTAGAAACAACTCCTGGTGGCGCCGATGCAAGGCCGTTTATAACTCACCACAATGCGTTGGATATGGATGTTTATTTAAGAATTTCCATGGGAGAATTGTGGCAGAAAAAATTAATGGTGGCTGGTTTTGAAAAAACATTTGAAATTGGCAGACAATTTAGAAATGAGGGAATGGATGCAGAACATTTGCAAGATTATACTCAAATGGAATTTTACTGGGCTTACGCAGATTATGAAAAAGGGATGGAGTTTGTTGAAGAAATGTATAAATATGTTGCCAAAAAAACTTTCAGAACTTTAAAATTTAAAATTAGGGGATTTGATGTTGATTTCGGCAAAAAATGGGAAAAATACGACTATCAATCAATTATTGCAAACTATACGGGAATAAATATTGAAGAAGCAAGTTTGCCCGAAATAGAAAAAACTTTACAGAAATTAAAAATTGATTACGATAAAAACGGTTTTAATATAACTCGCGGAATTGATAATCTTTGGAAATATTGCAGAAAAAATATTGCAGGCCCCGGATTTTTAATTAATGTGCCGATTGTTATGGAGCCATTGGCAAAACGAATGCCTGCCTCGCCGGTAGGCGGGGAAAAAAGCAATAAAGTTCAACGTTTTCAGGTAATTTTAGCCGGTTCTGAAATGGGAAAAGGATATTCAGAGTTGAACGATCCAATTGACCAGGCAGAACGTTTTGCAGAACAGCAGAAACTAAGAGATAAAGGAGACGAAGAAGCACAAAGATACGATAAAGATTTTGTTGAGGCGTTAGAATACGGGATGCCGCCAACCTGCGGATTCGGAGTTTCAGAAAGATTGTTTAGTTTTTTAATGGACAAACCCACCCGCGAATGCCAAATATTCCCATTAATGCGCCCAAAACAATAAAACTTATGCTTGATATAAATTTTATCAGGGAAAATCCTGAAAAAGTAAAAACAGCGTGTAAAAATAAAAACGTCGATGTTGACGTTGATTCGGTTTTAGATTTGGATAAAAAAAAGAGAGAACTGATGACGCAGATGGAAACTTTGAAGGCTGAGCAAAATAAAATTAGCAGGGGCGGAGCAGATAACCATGCAATTTTTGCGCAAGCAAAAGAAATTAAAAAAAAAATAAAACAAATGGAGCCAGAATTAGAAGAAATTACAACTGAGTTAAAAACCCTTCTATTGCAGCTGCCAAATGTTCCTTTTGACGACGTGCCGGTTGGAAAAGATGATTCTGAAAATAAAGTTTTAAGAAAAGCTGGGCATAAACCTTTATTTCTTTTTTCAAAACCAAAAGACTATATGGAATTGGGCACAGAATTGGATTTAATTGATACTGGAAGAGCCGGAAAAGTTGCTGGTTCACGCTCTGGATACATAAAAGGAAAATTAGCTTTGCTTGAATTTGCTTTGGTAAAATTAGTAATGGATACGGTTACAAAACCCCTCGGCGAGCTCGGGGCAGGGAAGGGATTTGTGCCGGTAATTCCGCCAGTGATGCTAAGGGACGAGATGGCAAGGGGAACTGGCTATTTCGAGGCGGGCGACAGAGAAGAAGCCTATTTTTTGCCGGACGACAATATGTATTTGGTGGGCACATCCGAACAGTCGCTTGTTGCAATGCACGCTGACGAGGTTTTTGATGAAAAAAAATTACCATTGAGATATGTCGCATTTTCAACTTGTTTTAGGAGGGAAGCGGGAAGCTATGGAAAAGATACGAAAGGAATTTTAAGGGTGCACCAATTTGATAAATTGGAAATGGTTATATTTTCAAAGCCCGAGGATTCTAAAAAAGAGCATGAGTTGCTCTTATCTATTGAGGAAAAATTAATGAAAGCTTTAAAACTTCCATATCGAGTGATAAATATCTGCACCGGAGATTTGGGCAGGCCGGCAGCTTCAAAATATGATATTGAAACGTGGTTGCCTTCAGAAAAAAGATACAGAGAAACGCATTCCACATCAAACTGTACGGATTTTCAGGCAAGAAGATTAAATATCAGATATAAAGACAAGGATAATAAGGCGAAATTTGTCCATACATTAAACGGCACAGCTTTTGCAATTGGGAGAATTTTAATTATGATAATGGAAAACTATCAGCAAAAAGACGGATCAATAAAAGTTCCCAAGGTATTGCAGAAATATGCGGGATTTAAAGTCATAAAATAATGGAGACTACAATCAACGGCGTCAAAACAAATTACCAGGTTTTTGGCGAAGGCAAGTCCTTTTTGATTTTGCACGGCTGGGGGTCAAACTCCAGCAGATGGATTGACGTGGCAGAAAAAATTTCTCAGGGGGTGCCCGGGGCACCAGGGCCTTTTAAAGTTATTGTGCCCGACTTGCCGGGATTTGGAGAGTCTGAGGCGCTTTCAGTGCCGTGGGATACCAATAAATATATCAATTGGCTTGAGCAGTTTGCGAAAGAATTAAATCTTGGAGAGTTTTATCTTTTAGGGCATTCTTTTGGTGGAGCCTTGGCGTCTAAGATGGCGGTAAAATATGTGCAGGAAATTAAAAAATTATTTTTAGTTTCCGCAGCTTGTATCAGGAAAAAAACAACAAAAAAAAGTTTCTTTAAAAAAATCTCCAAGATTGTAAAACTTTTCTACTTTTTGCCATACTACGGTTTTTTTAGGAAAGCGGTTTATAAATGTATTATCCGCAAGTCAGATTACATTTATGTTGAAGGAATAATGAAGCAGACTTATTTAAATGTCGTAGCAGAAGATTTGTCTTTCCATTTGCCGTTTATAAGAGTTCCAACTGTCATAATTTGGGGCGATAAAGACGAATTCACTCCGTTAGAGGATGGCCGATTTATAGCCAGCCGCATAAAAAATTCAAAGTTTGTTATTATTCCCGGCGCCGGGCACGATTTAAACAGAAAACAGCCAGAAATTTTATCAGAAAAAATTATAAATAGTATTTGATGTTTATTTTATTAAGCTCGCTTTGGCTGGCTTGGGAGATTAAATATGTTTTATTCTGGATCTTTTTGTGGCAGTTGAAAGATTACCACATAGGCAGATTCGCTGACCATTTCAGGACGCACAAAGGCAAAAAACTTATTTTTAATCCCGTCCAGGTTTTCAAAATAATTCTGCTTGTTTTATTTTTAACAAGCGTAGGGATTTTTGTTTATTTATTTTCCATTTTATTTCTAATATATCTAGGCGAGTTTATATTATTTTTGAGGGGAATTGTCAAAAAGTCCGTCAAAAAACCGGTAATCACTTTTAAAACGGTATTTTTAACAACAGTTTTTTTCGGTGCCGCCGTTTTATTTTTATTGTGGGCCTTTAAGCAAGATGATTTGTCCCAGCCGGCGCTGTTTTTGGAATTTGACATTTTAACTCCGGTAATTATTTCGGCGATTGTGCTTTTTTTCCAGCCGTTTTTTGTAGCAATAAGAAGTAATACCCTGAGAAAAGCCAAAAACAAGCTCGAGAAAATAAAATTAGTAAGCGGACTAAAAGTAATAGCTATCACCGGTTCCTACGGAAAAACATCAACAAAAGAATTTTTATCAACAATACTTTCCAAAAAATATAAAGTTCTAAAAACAAAAGAGCACCAAAATTCTGAAATCGGCGTCGCTAAGTGTATTTTAGAAGACTTATCCGCCCAAGGTGGACCCGCCTCAGGCGGGAAGCCCTACCAATTTTTTATCGCCGAAGTTGGCGCATATAACAAGGGAAAAGTAAAAGAAGTTTGTTCTATCCTAAAGCCTAAAATCGGCATAGTGTCCGGTGTGAACGAACAGCATCTGGCGCTTTTCGGTTCGCTAAAAAACTTGCTTTCAGCGGAAGGCGGAGGGGAATTAGCCGATGCGCTTGGCGGAGATGGAATTTTATTTATTAATGGCGATAATAAATACTGTCGGGATCTTTATAAAAGTTTTTCGGGAAATATATCCCACGGGATACAAGCAAAGATTTATAGCCTGAGCAATAAAATAATAGATTCTGATATCTGGGCCGACGGGATTGAAATTCATAAAAATTCCATTTCTTTTATGGCAATAGACAAAATGGGGGAGTTGATGCACTTTGATGTAAGGGTTTTGGGAAAACAAAATGTGCAGAATCTTTTAGGGGCGATTTTAGTCGCAAAAGAACTTGGAATGACTTTTGGACAGATTGCTGACGCCTGCAAAGACATTTATCAAAAACAAGCCGGAATGGTTTTAAGACAAAATAAGCACGGCATTTTTGTTATAGATTCGTCTTATTCTTCAAACCCTGATGGAGTTTTTGCCGATTTAGATTATTTTTCCGTTTTTCAGGGAAAGCGCGCGATAGTAATGCCATGTTTGATTGAGTTGGGAAATAAATCTTCTGAAATTCACGAAAGAATAGGAAAAAAAATTGCGCAAACTTGTAATCTGGCAATAATAACAAGCAAGGATAAATTTAAAAAAATTAAAAAAGGAGCGATGTCGGCGGGAATGAATGAAAGAAACATCTTATTGTGCGACAAACCGCAGGATATTTATTCGGCAATTACGGTTTTTTGCAAATCCGGCGACGCAGTTTTACTTGAAGGGCGTGTTTCTGCGAAGCTTCTTAGCTTGTTAGCAGATTAGCTTATTAGCTTTTATTTTTATGGGATACTTTAAACCAATTTCAATATCGCTTTCGCCGAATGTGGAAAAAGACGACGTGAAGCTCGCCTTGAACTTAATTATACGGCCGTGGCTTTGGAAGAATGGAAAGGCAATAAAGCAACTCGAAGATGAATTTAAAAAATATCTGGGCGTAAAATACGCGTTTTCTTTTAATTCGGGCAGAAGCTCTTTTTATGCGATTCTAAAATCATTAAATCTGCAGGCGGGGGATAACGTTGCCATGCAGGCTTTTACGTGTAACGCCGTTCCAAATCCTGTTTTGTGGGCCGGCCTCCAGCCACTTTATATAGATTGTAGCAAAGACGATTTTAATATAAGCGCGGATGATCTTCGGTCAAAAATAAATGCTAAGACTCGGGTTGTTGTCGTTCAGCACGTCTTTGGCCAACCGTGCGATATGGATAAAATTAGGGCAGTTTGTGGAGAGCATCCGGGTATAATTATAATAGATGATTGCGCACATTCCTTGGGCGCTGAGTTTAATGGCATCAAGGTCGGCTCGCAAAGCAAGGCCGCTTTTTTTAGTTTCTCCCGAGACAAAATTATTTCCTCCGTTTATGGCGGAATGGCCGTAACAAATGATGACGCAATTGGAAAAAAATTAGAGAAAATGCAAAAAGAATTTGGGTTTCCGTCAGCTTGTTGGATTCAGCAACAGCTTTGGCATCCAGCTCTATTAAATTATGTAATCTTACCAATTTATAATTTTTTAGATCTCGGAAAAATATTTCTGATTTTATCCCAATGGCTTCATATTTTATCTAAGGCGGTTTCATGGAAAGAAAAAAGGGGAGAGAAACCCGATTATTTTCCAAAAGCCTTGCCGAACGCCTTGGCCACGTTAGCATTGAACCAGTTTAATAAATTAAATAAATTCAATAAACATAGGCAAGAAATCGCTGATTATTATTATCAAAATTTAAAAAATACCGCGCTTGTTCTTCCACCGAAAGTGGAAAATACAAAAAATGTTTTTTTACGTTTTACGGTTAAGCAAGACCCAAAGGGTACCCCGGCCCACGAAATAATTTATGAGGCTTGGCATAAACAAAATATTCTATTGGGGGACTGGTATACAACTCCGATTGCTCCATTTGATACAAAAAATGAAGAATTAAAATATACTCCCGGAAGTTGCAAAAACGCCGAAGATTTAGCCAAAATAACGTTGAATTTGCCGACGCATATAAATATCTCTCAAAAAGACGCGGAAAGAATAGTAAGTTTTTTAAAGCAATGGAATTAAGAGAAATAACAAATAAAGACGAGTGGGAAAATTTTCTTTTGCAGTGTGCGGAGAAGACGTTTTTGCAGTCCTGGAATTGGGGTGAATTTAATGAAAAAATGGGGAGTAAGACTTGGAGACTCGGCGCATATAATGGAGAAAGATTAATTGCCGTTGCTCTGGTTATAAAAATTTCTGCGAGAAGAGGGACGTTTTTATTTATTCCTCACGGGCCGGTTGTTATAGGCGGATTATTGGCAAAAGATAAAAAAGAAATTTTAGAATTGATGCTTACAGAATTAACCAGAATTGCAAAAGAGGAGAGGGCCAGTTTTATAAGAATCTCTCCGTTGTTAGAAAAGACCGAAGAAAATGAAAATATTTTTTTTGATCTGGGATTTAGAAATGCCCCAATGCACTCTTCTGCGTATGAGGCAACCTGGCGGCTGGATATTTTTCCCGTAACAGAAAATTTGGTTCATAGTATGCGCAAAACAACCAGATATTTAATAAAAAAAGCCACGGAAAACCCGGATATTTCCATAGAAATAAGCGCAGATCCTAAAAACATTGGAACCTATCAAAAACTCAATAAAGAAGTTTCAAAAAGGCAAAAATTTGTGCCGTTTTCGCCAGAATCCATTAAAAACGAATTTGAGGTTTTTAAAAAAGACAACGAAGTTATTTTCCTGTTTGGTAAATATAAAGGCGAGGTTACAGCCGGGGCAATGATTATTTTTTGGTCAGGGATTGCTTTTTATCACCAGGCGGCTTCTCTGGGAAAGTTTTCTAAGTTTTCAATACCATATTTATTGCAGTGGGAAGCTATAAAAGAAGCAGAAAATAGGGGGTGTAGGGTTTACGATTTTTGGGGCTTCACTGACCCGGAAAAATTTCCAAGGCATCCATGGGCTGGTCCCACATTATTCAAAATGGGTTTTGGGGGATATAAAAAAGATTACGTTAAAACCCAGGATTTTATTATCTCTAAAAAATATTGGATAAATTATATAATCGAACTCTTAAGAAAAAGAAGAAGAAATTTATAAGATGTCGTATAGGAAGAGACACGTAAAATCCAAAATCCACAGGATAAGGCCCAGAAAATCAATTTTTGGAAAGCTGTGGTTTTGGCTTACTGTTCTGATTTTGGCAATTGTCTCGGGATCATTTTATGTATCATTTTTTTATCCAGGGTTGCAAATAAAAAACATTATTATTTCCGGGACCGAAAACGTAAAATCCCAAGATTTGCAGGAACTTGTTTCTAACGACGCCAATATAGAACTGTTAAGCTTTTGGAAAGTAAAAATAATTTCCAGAAGCATTTTATTTATTAATAACAGCAAAATAAGCAGTGATATTTTAGAAAAATACCCGGCGATAGAAACCGCTGTTGTGAGCAAGAAACTGCCGGAAACATTGATGCTAAACATTACAGAACGAAAGCCGATAGGCGTTTTCTGTGATAATAATAATCAATGCTTTTCAATTGACAGCAGTGGAATTATTTTTGATTCTACGGGCTCAACGCAGCAAGGCATGACTGTGATACGCCAGCCATTCGACGACAGCCAAATTTTTACCGGCGAGGAGGTTGTATCGAAAGATATTATAGGCGCTATTTATAAAATCCAAAAAAATTTAAAAGACAACTTTCAAATAAATTTAGAAGAAGCTTTCATCACGAGTCCCGTAAGGCTTAACGCTAAAACAAACGAGAATTGGCAAATCTATTTTGATTTAAGCCCCAACTTTGACATAGACTCGCAAATCACAAAGCTGAACTTATTGCTGACAAGCGAAGTGTCCACCGCCGGCAGAAAAAGTTTGAGATATATAGATTTAAGGCCAAAAGATAAAGCAATTGTTTGCGACAACAGCGTTTGCGGGGGATAAAAATCTTAAAACTATATACTGTATATTGTGTTCTACTCGGGGACGCTCAGCGTCCCAATCGGCTCGTCTTAGCGGGCCGTTTTTTTATGTTCAAGCCACTGAACATAGTTTACAGTCTATTAATTGATTTTTTGCCTCTTCGACCTCTTCTTTTTTGTGATTTAGCTTGGCGTCAATAAACTTCATTAAAGTCTCGATTTGTTCTTT